>FZPS01000110.1_pt22 | contig 300693 bp, 267 predicted proteins | sample 1817821 | NCBI WGS metagenome assembly FZPS01 (sample SAMEA104158645, study PRJEB21678) | metagenome | place: Germany | collected 2015-04-21
ATCCAGCCGCCGGTGGATTCTCCGGGTGCAAGATCAACTCTTGACATATATCTTTCATCCCGATCAGCTACCTCAAGCATAACCTGTGAGTTTTCCTCCGATTTCATATCGCTGTCATCACCTGTGGGCGTAGAGCTTTCCGATGGCGATTCACCGTCGCAAGCGGCGAGGGAAATCATCATCATAAGTGTTAGAAAGAATGTAATAAACTTTTTCATCGTGTTCCTCCATTATTCAGATATAATTTTACTGGATTACCAACCGTTGACAACTGCCGTTACGCCGGTTTCACGAAGCAGCTTTTGTGCGGCATCCAGTACCGCCTGCTTTTGAGTCATTCCGTGCAGCAGCTCTACCCGCATGGTCTGATCCTTATCGCCAAAGGTCAGGTACATCCGCTCCTTATCAATTTGAACGGCGCTTAGGCGCACGCCATGTACCCCGTCGAGACCCCATCGGTAGATTCTGCTGCCAATTAACATGCCAAAGGTAGATACCACGGTTTCCACCGTGTCAGCTTGCCTAAGGCTGCCTTCCGTTGAAATAAGAGCCGATGGCACCGCAAGGATGCGATTATCCCAAATAAGCGTTGCGTCATAGAGCCGACGGCTCTCTCTCACCAGTAGCAGGAGAAAGATAAGGCTGATAGCTCCAAAGGCGAAAACCGCTTCTAACATAAATGTTGCACCGAGCCACACCGCCAAACAAATACTTGCTGCGAACATTAAGGCATATCCATTGCGTCGTTTGCGGATTAATTTCATTTGCATCAACCCTCCTCCAGTATTCATTTTAGCGAAGTATGCCTGAAAAAACATCATTCTAAAGGATGATTATACGATAAAAACCTCTCACCCAAAAGGGTGAGAGGTTGATTAAACCCAGTATTTATGCGGTTTTATGATTCATCCAACCGTTTGGTTTTTCAGCAAGGTGCTGATAAGCTCCGCACGGCTTGAAACATCGTATTTTGAAAAAATACTTCTTGCGTGTGTTTTAACGGTATTCTCACTGATGAACAAAGCCCCGGCAATCTCACGGTTGGATTTGCCGGAAAGGATGAGCTGCAATACCTCCTGCTCCCGGACAGTCAGCGGGTCAAGAGTTTTGACCTGCCGTACAATATCCGTTTGCTGTGACTGGCTCATATTTTCATAAGCGGCAAGGTAGGCATGGCTTTTCAGCAGTATGGATTGGCAACTCCTTTTTAGACAAAATTACTCCGAACAAGAAATTACTTTTACTACAGTTCTTATCCTGCTAACTTAAGTGTGCTTAACTCCCTATATTCAACTGGTGTTAAATAACCTAAAGAACCATGAATTCTTAGATTATTATACCAATAAATATACTCTGCTAATTCTAACTGCAACTCTTCTAATGTCTTAAATTTGTTCTGATATATAAATTCTGTTTTCATTATTTTACTTACTTCATGTTTTCTTTGTACTTTGTCAACAAAAAGAAAGAAGATGCCTTTTAAATTAAAGCACCTTCTTAAAAAATCTTGGTTTATTCACTCTTCGTTTTCGGGTTCACCCCAACAATTGACACAGAGCCGTAAATAAAAAGGCTCTTCCCTTTCGGAAATGAGCCATTTTATCAGTCTGTTATCAATTGTTCTACATCTCGGATAGCCCAACGTTCAAATACTAGTTTGACCTTGTCATTGCCAACCTCGACTGTTATAATGTCATCTCTAATCGCTGTTACTTTTCCACAGATACCACCTATTGTAGTAATGTTGTCACCAACTTTTAAGGCTGCCAACATCTCTCTTGTTTCTTTTTCTTTTTTACGTTGTGGACGTATAAGTAAAAAGTAAAAGACTACAATGATAAGTAAAAAGGGTAAAAACGATGCAAGTAATGCGCCTAAGCCACCTACTTGCCCTGGGTCATTAGGTCCAGGTGAAGCTGTTGCAAGTAATCTAAGTAACATTCTTTGTCCTCCTTTATAACACATATATTAACATTCTAAACTCTTTATACTCTATTATCAAGCTTTATATTCAAGATTTACTATCATAGCCGTATTTTCTGAAAAACTCATTCTTATATTCTAAAATTCTATCCTCTAGTATGGCCATTTTGACCTCTTCCATCAGCTTTATTAAAAATCTTAGGTTGTGGATGCTAAGTAATGTCGAAGCTAGTATCTCATTTGCCTTTATTAGATGTCTGAGATAGGCCTTGGTAAAGTTCTGGCAGGTATAGCAGTCACAGTCTGGATCTAGGGGGGTAAAATCCCTCTCATAGCTGGCATTCCTAACTACAACCCGGCCGCGGCTAGTCAGGCTAGTACCATTTCTTGCAATCCTAGTCGGCAGGACACAATCAAACATATCTACGCCTCTAATAACACCCTCTAACAGGCAGTCAGGAGAACCTACTCCCATAAGGTATCTAGGCTTGTTTTTGGGCATATGGGGCATGATGACATCTAGCATTTGGTACATCAAATCCTTTGGTTCACCTACGCTAAGCCCCCCTATACCATAGCCAGGTAGGTCAAAGGCCAATGTTTCTAAAGTGCTTTTAAGCCTTAGGTCCTCATACATTCCACCCTGTATAATCCCAAAAAGGGCCTGGTCATCACGATTGTGGGCCTTTATACACCTGTCTAGCCACCTGATTGTCCTATCTACAGACCTATCTGTATAGTCGTGGTCAGCTGGATATGGAATACACTCATCAAAGGCCATAATTATATCTGCCCCTAGGGCGTTTTGAATATTTATAGCCTGCTCTGGACTAAAAAAGTGGCTGGAACCATCAAGGTGTGACCTAAAGGTTACCCCCTCCTCAGTGATTTTTCTAAGATCGCTAAGGCTAAAAACCTGAAAGCCTCCACTATCAGTTAGTATAGGCTTGTTCCAGTTCATAAAGTTATGTAGGCCACCTGCTTCCTTTACTAGGTCATGGCCAGGCCTAAGGTATAGGTGATAAGTATTTGATAGTATAATTTGTGCCTTTATTTCCTCAAGGTTTTTAGGTGTCAAGGCCTTTACTGTTGCCTGGGTCCCTACAGGCATAAAAACAGGCGTATCAAAGGAACCATGGGGTGTGTGAAATCTACCTAGCCTTGCGTTTGTATGCTTGTCCTCTTTTATTAATTCATATCTAAACATATAATCTACTAAATACCTCCTAAAATTCATACCTTTAAGTTATCAGTACAAAAACATTGCGTCTCCAAAGGAAAAAAACCTGTAGCCCTCACTTATAGCCTGGTCATATATTGCCCGTATCTGCTCTCTGCCTGCAAAGGCTGAAACCAGCATTAAGAGGGTTGACTTTGGCAGGTGAAAGTTTGTAATCAAACCATCGGTAGCCTTAAACTTGTAGCCTGGATATATAAAAATGTCTGTCACTCCTGAACCCGCCCTTAAAAATCCATTTTCATCGGCTATGGATTCTATGGTGCGAAGGGATGTCGTGCCTACTGCGATAATCCTGCCTCCCTTGCCCCGGCTATTATTTATTATATCCACGTCCTCCTGGGCGACATGGTAGGCCTCCTCATGCATAGTGTGGTCCTCCACCCTGTCAACCTTTACAGGCCTAAAGGTTCCTAGTCCAACATGGAGGGTAACCTTGGCAATATTTACTCCAATAGCCCTTATTTGCTCTAATAGGTCGGGAGTAAAATGAAGGCCCGCCGTTGGAGCAGCCGCAGACCCATCGTGCCTAGCATATATGGTCTGGTACCTGTTTTTATCCTCTAGGCTCTCGTGTATGTATGGGGGTAGGGGCATAATACCTACCCTGTCTAATAGCTCTTGGAAAATGCCCTGGTAGTAAAAGCGGACTATCCTGCCTCCCTCTGGGGTCTTGTCTAATACTTCTGCCTCTAATTGGCCATCGGCAAAGCTAAAGCGTGTACCTATCTGTGCCCTTTTACCCGGTCTTACCAGTACACGCCAATCATCATCCTTTATCCTGTTTAGTAGGACAAACTCCATACTGCCACCAGTATCTACCTTTTTGCCTAAGAGTCTGGCAGGGATAACCTTGGTGTCATTTAGTACAAGGCAATCCCCCTTTTTTAAGTAATTTACTATATCTTTAAATTTCCTGTGGTCTAGCTTGTCATTTGCCCTGTTGTATAGCAAAAGCCTTGATTCATCACGCTTTTCTATTGGTTTTTGGGCAATTAGCTCTTCAGGTAATATATAATCAAAATCTGAAACCTTCAAATATACTGCTCCATTCCTTTATTTTTCTAATGCTCTTTATCCATATTTTATCCAATAACAAGGACTAGCTTAACTTTTTTCTATCCCTTTAAAAAGCTTTCCTGCTCGTCTAGGCTAATGCCTAGGTGCTTGCAGCCAAGGGATGTAATAACCCTCCCCCTTGGGGTCCGTGCAATAAAACCTAGCTGCAGTAAAAATGGTTCGCATACATCCTCTATTGTTGTGCTTTCTTCTCCTGTTGAAGCAGCTAGCGTATCGAGTCCCACTGGCCCACCAGCAAATTTCTCGTAGATAGTGGTAAGTATCCTCCTGTCTACCTCATCTAGACCTATTTCGTCTACATCTAGCATGCTTAGGCCCTCTTTTGCAACTGACAGGGTAATTAGGTTGTCAGCCTTTATTTGTGCATAGTCCCTGATCCTTTTTAACAGTCTGTTTGCTATACGGGGAGTCCCCCTTGACCGGCTGGCTATTTCATAGGCCCCCTCTTGGTCAATACCTATATTTAAAAGGTCAGCTGACCTTGTAACAATCTCCATTAGCTGGTCTGGACTATAGAGGTCTAGCCTGTTTATGACACCAAAGCGGTCTCTAAGAGGTGAGGTCAGCATACCAGCCCTGGTGGTTGCACCTACAAGGGTAAACCTAGGTAAATCAAGTCTTACAGATCTAGCACTTGGTCCCTTGCCTATTATGATATCAAGGGCATAGTCCTCCATTGCAGGATATAGGATTTCCTCTACACTGTGGTTTAGCCTATGTATCTCGTCAATAAACAAAACATCCCTGTCACCTAGATTGGTTAGGATAGCAGCAAGATCACCTGGTTTTTCTATTGCAGGCCCTGATGTAACTCGGATACCAGAACCCATCTCATTGGCAATAATGTAGGCAAGAGTCGTTTTACCTAGTCCCGGTGGCCCATAGAGGAGTACATGGTCTAGGGCCTCTCCCCTTTCCCGGGCAGCTTGGATAAAGATATTCATCCTGTCCTTGACCTTGTCCTGGCCTATATACTCAGCCATAGTCCTTGGCCTAAGGCTAAATTCTATTTCTTGATCTTCTGTTGTCCTGTTTGAACCGATTATTCTGTCCCCTTGCTCCATCAAAGTAAACACCCCTATCCTTTTATATCCTATCTTTTCCTATTGTCCAGGTTTTTAAGTGCCTCTTTTATAAGCTCTCCTGCATCTTGGCCCTCGACTCCCTGAAGAGCCCTTTCTGCATCAATAGCAGAATAGCCAAGTCCCTGCAAGGCTTCCATGGCTTCAAAAAAACTAGATCCGCGGGGTATGGGGCCAGAAGGTGACCTAAGATCAAGTAGGGTCTTGTCCACCTTGTCCTTTAGCTCTAGTATAAGCCTTTCTGCTGTTTTTTTGCCTATACCAGGAATTGTGGTAAGTAGCTTGCTATCAGAAGTTAATATGGCCGTTGCCAGCTGCCTACTATCAAAGGCAGACAGCATATTAAGGGCAACCCTAGGACCAATACCAGATACAGAGATGAGCTTCATAAAAAAGGCCCTTTCCTCCTTTTCTATAAAGCCATATAGGTCCTGGATATCTTCTCTTAGGTGCATATATGTATATAGTTTTAAACTCTCACCCTGCTGGGGGAGCCTAGCGATCACTGAACCTGGCACAGATATTAAGTAGCCAATCCCATTTGTTTCAATAACCACTGCCTGGTCTTCTATCTCTGCTAGGCTACCCTTGATATATGCATACATATAATTTGTCTCCTAACGTCTGGTTAATTTCCTGCCCATATGGGAGCTGTGAAGATGGCATATGGCTACCGCCAAAGCATCTGCTGCGTCAACTGGCCTTGGTATTTCTTTAAGGTTTAAAAGTAGCTTTACCATCTGTTGTACCTGTTTCTTTTCAGCCCGTCCATAGCCAACTACTGACTGCTTTACCTGGAGGGGAGTATACTCGTACTGGGCTAGCCCTCCCTTTGCACAGGCAACTACAACTGCCCCCCTAGCATGTCCTATTATCAGAGCAGTTTTTGCATTTTTGTTGTAAAATAGCTCCTCAAGCGCTGCGCAATCAGGCTTGTGGTCATCAATCAGTTTCCTTATTGAATCGTATATTAAAAGGAGCCTCTCAGGCGTTTCCATGTCGGCAGGAGTCCTAATCACCCCAAAGTCTATGGCCCTTAGCCTGTTGCCCTGGTCTTCTACTATACTATAGCCTGTTACAGCCAGGCCTGGATCTATCCCTAAAACCCTCAAAATATCACCCTTCTGCCGAACCTGAATATATGTTCGGCATACTTATACTATGTCTTTTCCCTTGGGGTGTCAATGGGAACTAGCGAATTTGGCCAGTTCCCCTTACTATATACTTGTAGGTTGTGAGCTCTTTTAGGCCCATTGGGCCCCTAGCGTGTAGCTTTTGTGTACTAATGCCTATCTCAGCACCAAATCCATACTCATCACCGTCTGTAAATCTTGTAGAAACATTTACATAAACAGCGGCAGCATCAACACGGTCAGAAAAGGTCTTGGCATTATTATAGTTGCTTGTTACTATAGCCTCTGAATGGCCTGTTCCGTGCCTGTTTATATGATCAATAGCTTGATCTATCCCGTCGACAACCTTTACAGCCATAATTAGGCTAAGGTATTCCTCATCCCAGTCTTCTTCGCTTGCTGGCTTAATATCTTTAAGATATTTCAAAGTCTCAGGACAGCCCCTTAGCTCTACACCCTTTTCTATTAAGGCTGAAGCTAGATCTGGTAAGAGGCTAGGAGCAATTTCTCTATCAATTAGCAGGGTCTCTGCTGCATTGCAAACCCCAGGCCGGTTGACCTTTGCATTTACAACTATATCAAGAGCCATCTTGTGGTCACATTGGCCATCTACATAGACATGGCAATTTCCTGCCCCAGTTTCTATAACTGGTACACTTGAGTTTTCTACTATAGCCTTGATAAGGCCAGGACCTCCTCTTGGGATTAGGACATCAACTATACCATTTAACTTGGTTAGCTCTAGGACACTAGACCTGTCTGTATCCTTGACAAGCTGGATAGAACCCTCTGCTAGCCCTGCTTCATAGGCAGCCTGAGACATTAGGTCAGCAATTATAGAATTTGAATTAATAGCATCAGAACCGCCCCGCAGGATAACAGCATTTCCTGTTTTAATACAAAGGCCTATGCCATCTGCAGTAACATTGGGCCTAGACTCATATATGATACCTACCAATCCTAAGGGTACTCTTATCTGGCTTATTTCCATACCATTTGGCCTGATCCAACCACCGATTGTCTCCCCTACTGGATCATTGAGGTTTATTAGGCTCCTAAGGCCCTTGGCCATGGCCAAAACCCTATCCTGATTTAGCATAAGCCTGTCTATAAATGCCTCTGATTTGCCGTTCTTTTTGGCCATATCTAAGTCCTTTATATTTTCCTCAACAATTGACTCCCATTTGTCTATTAGGACTTGGGCCATTTTCTCTAGGACCTTGTCCTTTTCCCTTGTTGATAGTCTAGCCAGTTCTGCAGATGCCTTTTTTGCCAATTTCGCTTTGATAGTAGCTTCACCCATTTACACAACCTCCTTGTTATTTGGTACAAATATAGTTCCTATTTTGTCCCCTGCAAGGGCCTTGTTTATGTTTTCTGGATTTTCTCCATTTGCTATTATCATGGGTATCCCAGCCCGAAGGCAGATCCGAGCTGCCTCAAGCTTGGTCTTCATACCACCAGTGCCTGCCTGGCTAGTAGTGTTACCACACATTTTTACTATCTCGTCGGTTATACCATATACTTCAGGTATAAGTCTTACATCTGAATTACCCCTAGGATCCTTGTTGTATAGGCCATCAATATCTGATAGCAGGATTAATAGGTCTGCCTTAATAAGGGTTGCCACAATGGATGATAGGGTATCATTATCTCCAAACTCTATCTGTTCTGTAGATATTGTATCATTCTCATTTACAATCGGTATACTATTATACTTAAAAAGCATCTCCAAGGTGTTTATTGCATTTCTTTCCCTTTGACCATTGTCTAGTACGTCCTTGGTTAAAAGGACCTGGGAGGTTATTTGACCATATTCATTAAATAGCTTTGAATATATATGCATAAGACTAACCTGGCCTATAGCTGCTAGGGCTTGCTTTTCTCGGGTACTCTTGGGCCTTTCGCTAATACCCATTTTAGCACGACCTACCCCTATTGCACCTGATGTGACCAGTATTATGCGCTTACCCTGGTTTCGTAGGTCCGACAGGACCCTTACTAGCCTTTCAATAACCATTAGGTTAAGCTTGCCAGTTGGGTGTGTAATAGTTGAAGTTCCTACCTTTACTACAATTGTTTCTGCTGAGGCTATCTCTTTTCTTATATCCATCAGGTACAGTTACCTCCTCTTGTTTTCTATATTTTACACTTACTTAGAAGTATTTTCAAACAAAAAAAAGGAAGCCTCATACTGCAGCAGTGGCTCCTGACTTTTTTATCCTTAAATCTATATGGACTGTTTCCTGCTTTAACTGCTTATATCTTCGATAAATAGCTCAACTCCCTCAAGATTGTCAATTACTATACCATCTTTTAGCTTGTCCTTTACTTGCCCATCAAGACTATCGGCCCTGATGTTTGTTTCTTCTAGAGGGTATAATTTACCACTAGCTGAATTAGCCTTATATATAGCTAGATAGCCATCCTTGTCTTTTACAATATAGTGCTTTGGGCAGTAGGAATCTATTGTTTTCTTAAAGACTAGCCTACCTGGCGAAAGCTCATCTAAGACCCAGTCCTTTTGATCAAGCTCATATTGAAGGGCCCCTAAAGCATTTGCCCTCTTATTTTGGTCTAGCTCTTCTATTACTGTATGCCCACATTTTTCATAATGTATCTTAAAGGCTATGGTGCTCTTGCTCTTTTGTGGATTTGAACCTGTATTTATCCCATCCCTGCTTAAGATAGGCTTTATATTTGGCTCAGTGTAGCCAGTTAGCTCTTTAGGATCCTTACTATCTGACCTGCCATTTATGTCGGCCAGGCTAAGCCCCACTAAAATTAGTAACAAGAGGCTAGCTACTAGGATATAAAGGTAGTAGCCCTTTATCTTGGTAAACACCTGCTATCCCTCCAAAGTATAACTTTGGGAATAGTTTTGCCAATATGCACAAATATATACAAGGACCTATAGGACTACCCCAATTATTTTTATAAACCGTATCCTAGAGAAAAAATAAGCAGACAGGGGATAGGCCTTTCTGTCATAGCTATGGGTATTTATTAGTATATTATCAAGGCTTGGTATTTCTCCTGTTTCAACAACAAATAATGAATGGGTAAAGTAGCCTGAATCTTGAAATGCTAGCTGGATTATATCACCAGGCTCCATGCTTGACACATCAAGCTCTTGGCCTACTGGTCCTTGGTCAAGACTCTTTCTGGTTAGAAAGTTATAAAGATACCTAGTAGCCGTCCAGGCAGGCGCCTTGTCATTTGCATTTATATAATACCAGCCATAATCCCTTGTATAGTTCATGACCCCTGAGCCGGCATATATGCACTGGGAAATAAAATTTGTACAGTCACCGCCTAGGTTGGAATAGTCATAAAAGGCTGGATTTCTTGCTAGGGCCCAGGTATTTGCATAATCAATAGCCAGCTGCCTGTCATAGCTTTTAAGCATAATAAAACCTCCACACTCATGTTAATACAATGTATGTGGAGGATTGCTTAGCCGATACTATTAAACTATTTCAAGGTTATGAAAGACGTTTTGGGCATCGTCATTGTCTTCGAGTTTTTCAATCATTGCTTCGACGGAGGCTGCCTCTTCTTGACTAAGCTTGACTGTATTTTGAGCTACCATTTCAACCCCTGCTGATAGGAACTTGTAGCCCCCCTCTTCTAAGGCATCTCTGACTGATGAAAAGCTCGATGGATCTGTAAAGATTTCTATTATCTCATCCGAATCCTCTACATCCTCAGCACCTGCCTCTAAGGCATCCATTATAAGGGCTTCCTCGTCTAGGTCATCATTGTTTTCAACAATAATAACTCCCTTTCTATCAAACATCCAAGCAACACAGCCTGTTGCTCCTAGACTTCCACCACTTCTATCGAAAATATGACGAATCTCACTTGCCGTCCTATTTCTATTGTCAGTAAGGGCTTCTACTATAACTGCTACTCCATTTGGCCCATAGCCTTCATAGATAACCTCATCATATGTTACAGAGCCAAGCTCACCTGATGCTCTTTTTATAGATCTTTGAATATTGTCATTTGGCATATTTGCAGCTCTAGCTTTGGCTATTGCGTCCCTCAATCTAGAGTTGCTTTCAGGATCAGAACCGCCTTCTTTTACAGCAACTGCAATTTCCCTGCCAAGCTTGGTAAAAATCTTGCCCCTTTGTGCGTCAGTTTTTTCTTTTTTATGCTTTATATTAGACCACTTAGAATGACCCGCCATATGTATTCCTCCTAAAGTATACTACCGTTTTATCTTAGCATATCTAGACCTAGCTGTAAAGATTGGCCCTTGGTCTCTAAACAATAGACTTTCTAGCGCCTATATTATTATGCCTTTCCCCCAAAATATACTAAAATCTAAAGTTGTATATCAGCTGTTTATCAAATAACCGTAGCTTAATATTGGCATATACCTTGTTGACATTCTACTAATATTTATAGTTTGAAATTGGCTAGTATCTTGTAGACCCTTTACTCAATAGGCACTAAGTTTAGCATCTGGTCTTCATCTGCAACATTTACATAGGTCTGGGGTACATCTCCTACAATTATAGATTCACTAATGGGCACCCTTGTCGATACATTTATGACCTCACTACCTAGAGGTACTACAATTTTTACCTGGGTCTTTAAAAGCAGGTATATCTTATGTCTAGTCTGGTTAATACCAGCTGCATGGAACTCGTCAGTAAAATCTACAGAAACAGACCCTACAGGGGTCATCCTTACCCTTATGTCTGGCCCCATACCAGATAGGATTTTGCTCCTGGTTACAGAACCTAGTGGGACAGTAATTCCCTCCTCCCCTAGGCTCCTTATTTCATCCTGTGCCAGGGTAGAGGTTTCTCTGGCCAGCTTGTTTATTATGATTGTATCGTATTGGATCAGGGATATTTTCCCGTTCTTATCTAGTATTACATTGGATAGCTGGGTGTAATTAATGTCAGAGTCTAAAACCTTGGAAACAGAATTGTTCATGGCAAGTATTGCTATATACTCAACCTTGGCTTCAGACATAGCAATAATAGTAGGCTTTATTGCTCTATCAACGAGTATAAACAATAAACTTATAACCATGACAATTATACCAATTACTATTAGGAATTTTTGCCCCCGATTTCTCTGCTTCATAATATAAACCTCCCCTACAGTTTATGCAAAGGCAAATGTTAATGTTACTGTAGAAGATATATTAGGCATGGCTTTTTTACTTTCTTTACAATATCTCAACAACGTAATACAATTGTCATGATATATTAATTCACCAATTAATTCATATGTGTTATAATATAAAAAATGTTTGTCTATTAACGGAGGTTTCTATATATGAGTAATATAGTTAGAAGGGAAAAGGCTAAAAAGCAAGCTAATAAGACAAGCCTTTTGAGCAGACTTAACAAGCATTTTACCAAAAGAAAAAAAGATCCTAACTTTATTCTTTCAGTAATTGTTACAACAGTTAGAATGTTTATAATCTTTTTCATCATCCTAGGTTTTGCTGGTTTTGGTGCTGTGCTCGGTGTAGCTAAGGCCTTTGTGGACGGTACACCTACCCTTGATGTAAGGCGAATTGAAACTCAAAATCTCACATCATTTATATATGATATGAATGGGGATTTGATTACAGAATACAAGGGATTAGAGCACCGTGTTTGGGCAAGTATAGATGAAATACCAAAGCAGCTCCAGGATGCTTTTATAGCAACTGAGGATATTCGCTTTGAAGCCCATAACGGCCTTGATTATAAGAGGCTAGCAGGTGCCTTTATTAATAACCTAATGAGCGAGAGTGTTCAAGGCGGTAGTACCATCACTCAGCAACTGATAAAAAACACCCTCTTGAGTCCTGAGCAAACCTACAAAAGAAAGCTTCAGGAAGCCTATCTAGCTATACAGCTAGAAAATGAATATAGCAAGGATGAAATATTAGAGGCCTACCTAAATACGATTTACTTAGGTAGTGGTAACTATGGCGTAAAAACTGCAGCTATGAATTACTTTGGCAAAGAGTTAAAAGACCTAAACCTTAGGGAGTGTGCAATCCTAGCTGGTATCACCAAGAACCCCTATCAATATGATCCAAGATTAAATATATATAGTAGGGATAGGGCTGATGTTACATATAGGAGGGGTAACCTGGTATTGAGGCTAATGTACGAAAATAGCCTAATATCCAGGATGGAATATGAAGCAGCCCTATTTGATGTAGAGGGCGGCCCCAAAAACGAAGGTTTTGTAGTAATTGAAGAATCAAGTCACCAAAAGCTTTATGACATGCCCTACTTTATTGAGTATGTAGTAGGAGATGTAATAGAAGCCCTCATGAAGCAAAACAATTGGCAGGGTGACGAAGGTCGAAGAAGGGCTAATGACCTGATTCAAAATGGTGGCCTACATATTTACACTACTGTAGATCCTAAGATACAAGAAATACTAGAAGAATCCATATATAATTGGAAGAGCTACCCTGAAACAAGATATAATAAGGATAAGTATAGTAAAGAAGTTGTTGGAAATAGAATCGTAGAAGTAGAACAGCCCCAGGCTGCAGCAGTTGTTCTTGATCACCATACAGGTGAGCTCAGGGCCCTAGTTGGGGGCAGAACCGAGCCAACTGCTAGATTTCTCTTAAATAGGGTCAATAGATCCTTCCCTGTAGGATCAGCAATAAAACCTATAAGTGTTTATGCGCCCTTTATCGAGGCTGGTTACCCTAATGGTATCATAATCGAGGATATCCCTGCCCCAATTAAGGGTTGGGATGATGGTGAAGGTGGTAAGGGTCATCCAAAGAACTATACTGCCGGTAGGTTTTACGGCCCAGTTCCCTTCCGCCAGGCTGTGGTATCATCATACAATGTTTCCTCAGCCAGGACACTACTTGAGCGAGTAGGACCTGAATACTCTATGAACAAGCTAAGGGAACTGGGAATCACAGAGAAAAGGTATGTGGAGACGCCACTACCATCTAACTTAAGTTTGGGTGGCGACCCCATGAATATGATAGAAACTGCTGGTGCCTTTGGAACTTTAGCCAACAAGGGAGAATACCGCCAGCCCATATCCTTTACCAAGGTACTTGATAAGGATGGCAATGTGATTCTTTCTAATGATAATCAGCGTAAACTAACAGTCTTTAAGGAAAGTACTGCCTTTATTATAACTGATATACTACAAGAGGTTGTCTCAACAAGTGCAGGTACAGGCCGTAGAGCTGCCTTCCCTAATATGCATATTGCCGGCAAGACCGGTACTAATGACAGCGAAAGAGGAGTCTTTTTCGCAGGCTATACCCCTTATTATACAGCCGTTTTGGGGATAGCCCATGATAAGCAAAATATACCACTAGCATCTAACTCTACTGGAGGCAGGTCTGCTGCACCTCTATGGAAGGACTTTATGGAGAAGATCCACAAAGACCTACCAGACAAGCCCTTTTTCGAGAGTGTTCCAAGTAATGTTAAAAAGGTTGAGGTATGCGCATTATCAGGCAAGCTGCCAAATGAGAGGTGTGCTAGCACAATAAGCGAGTATTTCCCAGAGAGTGCTATACCTACACAAGAGTGCGATATGCATACAGAGCTAGCGATTTGTAAGTATTCTGGCAAGCTACCATCTCCCTACTGTCCTGACCATGCTCTTTTAAAAAGGTCAGTAGCTATAATACCAGAAGGGTCTCCCTATGAGCTATTAACAGATAAGGAACTAGCTAGCCTTTACAATAATAATCTTTTAAAAGGTGCTATTCGCTCAACTAGAGGGTCTGAAGGTCCAGACACTGACCAAAATGATCTAGAAGAGCCAGCCCATAATGCAGATATATGCCACCTACACAATGAAGAGTGGTATCTATCACAAGGGGAAAGAAGCGAGCTTAAGAACCAGGCGGATAATCTTATAAACCAAATAAGCTATAACATGGAGCTACACAGAAATAGGTTAACTGATGCTGATAGGTCAAGACTAAATGCAGCCATAGATCAGCTTAGGAATGTAACTAAAGACAATGAGATTCAGCCTCCAGGAGAAGGCGAGCCTTATCTTGACAAGCTCCCACCCTTTGACCCCAACGAAATTAGGCAAGCAATGCAAAACCTTAGAGATGTATACGATACAGTACTAGACAATATAAATTCTAACTAAAATACCCCCGAGTAACATAGCTTGCTCGGGGGTTTTCCTTTTTATTTCTTATCCTCTAGCAATAAAGCCGGCTTGGGCTTTTTTCTTTGCCCATACTATTACTTTTTATCCTTGACCCTAAATGATACATGGACATTTGCCCTGTATTCGCTTATTTTCCCGTCTTCTACCTTGGCTGTATTGCCAATGACCTCAACACCTACAATATTGTCAACGGTCTTTGATGCTTCTTCTATGCAGTTTTCAACTGCGTCCTGCCAGCTTAGGGTCGATGAGCCTACTAGATCTAGTATTTTAAATACTGACAATTCTATCCCTCCTTCTTATCCTCTTTTATTTTTGGCTAGCTTAGTCTTTATTAGCTAGTACATTTCTAAAATTTAATCTTGTAACTAGATCTTATTTACCATAATATTTAAGAAGCAAATCTGCCATACTGATGACTCGTTTGCCACTGTCTAAAGCTTTAAAAGAACCACTATTATAGCCTTTAGCCTCTATCCTCCTTAGAAAATTATAAAATACAGGCTTGAGCCTATTAGCTTGCCTAGGATAATAACCCAAACGATAAGGTAAAGATATTTTGCAAGATTTAGGCTGCTAGAAGCAATATAGAGTATGTCAAGGGTCTCTGTTAGAGCAGCAGCCACTATACCAATAAAAATGCCGCAAACAAGTCCAAGTGGGGCTGAAATATACTTAATTGATAGTATGTTAAGGTCAAAAAAGTATATTGCACATGAGCTAGTAGCCCCCAAGATTAGGCATAGCTTGATCCAAAATAAGCTGATTCTCTCATCTGTAAAGCCCGCAATTTCACTAATAACACCAAGAACAGTATAAAAAGCTGCAACACTTGCCCCTACTGTAAGGCCGCCAGAGAGTCCAGTGATTATCATAGCTAGGTTTTTCAATGGACTAACCACCTGAATTCTTGAGAAAATCTTCTAGTTCCTTCTTGTTTTGATAAAACTCTAGCTCTAAGGGACCAGGGTTTGCCTTCTTTTCCCCTCTAGAAAAGGCCTTGAAAAAAATTGCTATCCCTAGTCCTAAACCTATCGAATAGGGTATGGAAAATATGAGTGGGTTTTCGTTTTTTTCTCCACTCAGTAGGTAGTAAAGCTGACTATGGACCTCTTTCATATTTACATCTGAATGAAAATACATAATGGCAAGGCCTGCACCAACAAAGAGCAATAATAGGGCAAATACCAGCTTGATATAAGAGGCTAGCTTGCTGCTAGTATCTTGTTTTTTAGGCTCTAGTAAAACTTTAGCGTCACCTATTAGGTGGATAGAAATACTTTCATCATTTAGCTTTTCCCTTATAAGTTGCAAAATATCTATGGCGGTCAGGCTAGTTGGACTGTTTATTCCATTTGGAAAAACAAGTATCTTACTGATTTTTCCCTTAATATCCTTAGGGCCAGATATATTTATTATGTCACCCATAGATATTTGCTCTCCAGCAGCTTTATTAAAATCGCTCTTAAACTGAAAGTATATATCCCTCTTTACCATCTTTACTACCTCCTATATCAGGCTAGCAATACAAAAGCTAATAAGCTGATGCCTTATCTTTTTTAAGCGTCCCAATGTAGCATATTAATATATTTTGCACCTGAAAAGGATTTATTCATATTGGTTTGATAATTAATAACTGCTAGTGCTATACCACCTCCAATTATCCCTATAATCACTAGCCCAATAAAGATCTTTAATAGCTTTTTCCACATTTTCAATACCTATCTTCCTTTGCTAAGGGTTTTCTTTTAGCTCGCTCTTAGTATTTACAGGGCCTTGTTAAAATATGCTATATTTCTAATGTCTTAATCTAGCCTTTAGGCAAATAAAAAGAGCAAACAAATATGTTTGCTCCTAAGCTTTATAGGCACCTATATAGGCCTATACAAAAAAATATGGACCTAGCTTTACTTTTCTAGATCCCTTTTTTTAAATCATTTCCCTCATCTTTTTAAGTATTCTTTTTTCAATCCTTGATACCTGGACCTGTGAAATATCTAAAAGCTTTGCTATCTCACTTTGGGTTTTGTCCTGGAAATACCTCATGACTATGATAGTGCGTTCCCTTTTCTCCAGCTTTGACAGCAGGTCCTTTAGGGTCAGTCTGACCATAGCCTCGTCCTCTTGGCTATATTCCTCTGATACCTTGTCAATTAAGAGTATTGGATTGTCATCGTCTTCGTATATAACATCATAGATTGATGTAGGTGCTCTCACTGCCTCCATTGCATAGATTATTTCATCAGGACTTGACTCAATATTTTCTGCTATCTCCTGTATTGTTGGTTCTCTCTTTAGCTCAGCCTTGAGGTACTCCTTTGCCGCATTTGCCTTGGTAACTAGCTCCTTTAGGGATCTTGATACCTTTATCATACTATCGTCCCGTAAAAACCGTTTAATCTCACCTATTATCATTGGGACTGCATAGGTTGAAAACCGTACATTGTAACTTGGGTTATAATTGTAGATAGCCTTGACTAGGCCTATCGAGCCTAGCTGAAACAAGTCCTCATACTCATATCCTCTGTTTAGAAACTTTTTCACAAGACTCTTGACCAAGGCAATATTCTTTTCCACTAGCCTTTCCTTGGCCTTTTCATCCCCTTGCTGGGCTTTTTCTAAAAGAGATAGGGTCTCATCATGGGAAAGCAGCTGTCTATCCTCTTGACTAGCAGATACGACATCCATTAGCTTTTCCCCATTTCTCCCTTATTGCTTTTTATATGTTTGATCATTTTAACCCTTGTACCCTGGCCAACTGCTGTTGTCACCTCTATATCATCCATAAAGGTCTCCATGACAGTAAAACCCATGCCAGACCTTTCTAGCTCTGGTTTTGAGGTGTAGAGGGGTTGTCTAGCCTGCTCTAGATTGTCAATCCCCTTGCCCCTATCAATTACCTCGATCTCAACTGAAGAGTCGTAAACCCTGGTAATTATCTCAACAAATTTGTCAGGGCTTTCATAACCGTGGATTATTGCATTGGTTACAGCCTCTGAGACAGCTGTCTTGATATCTGCAATCTCCTCTAGGGTTGGGTCAAGCTGAGCTGCAAAGGCTGCAACTGCGGCTCTAGCAAAGGACTCGTTTTGGGACCTGCTCAAGAATTGCAATCTCATTTCATTTTTTCTTTCCATTATGCTACCCCCCTTATGTCATCTATGGCTTCCTGGACACTATTATAGGCCTTTAATATCCTGTAGAGACCAGACAGGTCTAGGATTTTATCTAGCTGGCTGTTAACTCCCGTAAGACAGGCCTGCCCTTCCCTTTTCCTAATAACCTTGTATCGACCTATAAATACACCTATTCCGGAGCTGTCCATAAAGTTTAAACCCCCAAGATCGTATATAAGGTTTTTGATTGACCCATCCTCTAGCTGCCTATCTAAGGCTAGTCTTAGATCATCTGCATGGTGGTGGTCCAATTCTCCTTCTAACTTTGCTATTAGTATATCTGCCTTCCTAGTAAAAGAAATACGCAAGCCATTACCTCCTAACATCCCTTAGTCAAAACTATATTTCTCCGTCTTGCCTTTATATCCTTCAATGAATAATGTCTTTTTTTGGCACTCTTTCAGCTAAAAAGAAAAAAGGCCCTCGGTTTTTGTCCGATAGCCTTTGAAATTTATTGTACTTCAACTTCTTGAATCTCAACACTTATAGATTGATTCTTGTTTAGGTCCTTGAGTATTTTGTTTTCGTCTGTCCAAGTCCTATACTTTTTCTTTTCTTCTTCTGTTAGGATCAATTTATCAAGGATCTCCCTGCCTGTTAGTTGCTTGTTACTTACTAAGGTCTGCATTAGTGGTTTATTTTCTAAAACTGTAAGTACTGCGTAAACAAATTTCATATCCCATTCCCCTTGTTCTCTTGAAATCTACAGTACCTAGTTTACATCAAAATCCTAGTAAATTCAATACAAGTTAAGGCAATAAGCTATTATACTTGTGCCCCCTCTTCTTCTTTTTCAGTATTTTCGTTGATATCAGCTTTGTCATCTAGCTTTTCGGCTTCTCTGCCAGGCTTATTTATACTAGCAATTATAGATTCAGGAGCTTCTAGTATAGATAGTTCCTCTGCCAGCTCCAGGTCCTGTACTTTTATGCTTTGCCCTAGATCATAGGCTGAAAGGGGTACATTTATATGGGCAGGTATAGTACCGGCCAAGCCTTCTATTCCTATCTTGTTCATCTGCCGGTTAATAATATAACCCTTTTTCTCAAGTACATGCTTCCCTTCAAAGTGGATCGGTACAAAGGCCTTTATTTTCTCCCCCTCCTGGGTACTTTGTAAATCTATGTGAATGATTTCTCTAGTTAGTGGATCTCTTTGTAGCTCTCTTATACGGACTAATTCTGATCTGCCTTCTAGGCTTATGTTAAAAACTGCATTTTCACCTAAAAGCCGCACTGAGTTCTCCAGGTTCTTTCTGTTTAGTATTATAGGTCTACTGACCCCCTTGCCATAAATAACTCCAGGAACATAGCCCTCCTGCCTCAATCTATTTGCCTTGGTTTTTTTCGTTCTCACTTGTAGTTCTAGTAAATCTAATCCCATCAATCTTTCCTCCCTGCTAAGTGTATAAATATTGTTTCCACTCTTTCTCAGTTTTAAACCTAATAGCTAAGGCCTTTACTAATAGGTGTAAATAAGCTAGCAGTAAATAAGGCTTTAATTTTTTCCTGGCTTAAAAAAATGCAGCCGGTTGGCTGCATTTTAAATGACAGGTTAGATTAGGTTTTAGCTCTTTATTATTAATTTATAAGCAATCCCTGCCTTCATCTAAGTAGTTCACTATTAAGTGTGATTGCTATTAGTCTCTTAGTATTGGTCTTAGCCTATAGGCTTGTTTGACGGTAGTTTGAGCTTTGATTGCTCTTAATTTAGCATACTTATATAGGTTGGGCTATGGCCTAAGGCAGAGCAAGTTGGTTCTCTTTTATTAATATAAAGGGTTTTATTAGCTAATTATAAGCCTTTTTTTAAGATGCTTCCATTATAAGCTTTAGGTCCTTTTCTTCTAGTGTTTCTCTAAGGAGTAGATTTTCAGCTATAGCCTTTAGTAGATGGATATTGTCCTCAATTAAGCCTGTAACTTTTCTATAAAGGTCATCCATGGTCTTTTTTAAGTCCTCGCTAGTACAGCTTTGTGGCTGATTAAATCCATTTTGATATAGCACATCATAGTTTAAGAGGCCAGACTTTTCACTCATACCAAAGCGGCGGACCATGTCAACTAGTATTCCAGTTGCCCTTTCTATATCATTTGATGCACCTGTAGTAACCCTGTCAGGTCCAAATACTAGTTCTTCTGCAGCCCTTCCTGCAAGTGCTATCTTTATTGCATTTTCCATATCAATTTTCCTATGGTACATCCTGTCTGGAGGTATGTTCATACTAAAGCCTCCTGCCCCCTTAGTGCTAGGTATTATAGTCACCTTGGTAACCTTGTTTTCTGGGGCTATTAGGCTAGTAACTAGAGCATGACCTGCCTCATGATAGGCAGTAACTCTCCTATCCCTTTCAGCAATGGCTGATCTATCCTTTTTCTCTGCACCTGCAATTATTGTATAAAAGGCCTTATCAATATCCCTTTTATCTATTGACCCCTGGTCCCTTTTAGCAGCATAGATTGCCGCCTCATTTAGGAGGCTCTCTAGCTTGGCACCACTAAAATAAACAGTCTGATAGGCCAGATTGTCAAGATCTACTGACTCATCTAGGGGCTTGTTCCTTGAATGAAGTTCTAAAATCTTTCGCCTACTATTTATATCAGGCAATCCTATTTCAATATGCCTATCAAATCTACCAGGTCTTAGAAGGGCCTCATCTAGGGTATCTAGCCTGTTTGTTGCAGCTATAACTACTATGCCTTCGCTTTCATTAAAACCTGACATTTCCGCTAGTAGGGCATTTAGGGTCTGGTCTCGTTCGTCATTGCTACTTCCATTTGGACCCTGGTCCCTCTTTTTTCCGAGAGCATCTATCTCATCTATAAATATCACGCACTTGCCATATTCCCTAGCCTTTTTAAAGAGGTCCCGTATCCTGCCTGCACCTACACCAACATAGACTTGGACAAAGTCAGCACCTGAGACTGCAAAAAAGGGTACTCCCGCTTCACCTGCAACAGCCTTTGCCATTAGGGTTTTGCCAGTACCAGGTGACCCATAAAGGATAACTCCCCTTGGCAGACGAGCCCCATAACGGGTGTACTTTTCTGGGTTCTTTATAAAATCTACCATCTCCTGCATGCTTGCCTTTGCTTCTTCGTTTCCAGCTATACTATCAAAGCTAGTCTTTACCCTTTCCTCAGGGCTAACTAGGGCAGTCTTTGCAAGCTGGCCTTGGGCCTGTTTTTCTTTCTTTTTAAGGCTAATAGCTACAAAAGCAAACAAGGCGAGGGTCAAAAGCAGGCCAGTTAATTTATCAAATTGCATTTGGCTACTTGTTTCGCTTACCCTTATATCATGGACAAGGAGGTCTTCCTTAAAGCCATCCTTTCTGGGGTTATCTGTTACAAAACTGCTACCATCCTTGTATTTACCCCTTAGAATATCGCTGTCATCTAAGACTAGACTATCCACCCTGCCGTTTTCTACAGCACTTATAAACTCATTATATGATATAGGCTGCACTTTATCTTGCTTATAGTGGTTATAAAGAGCTAGACCTACCACAAGCACTATAACAGCAAGGATAATTAGGTAGATGGCCTTCCTGTTTTTCATATTAGCAGCCTCCTCTCTAGTTTACATAATATATACATTGTACAGCAAATAGTAATATAAGTCCACTCCTAGATATAAAATATGATATAATACAAACTTGTTTAGTAGATAAGGCTAATGGGAATGATAAAATATACCATTATTTAAGGTAGGTGTTTTAAATGCCTAATTCCAAAAAAAGATCAAGAATGGATAGCAAAAAGAGCAAGCATAAAAAGAAAAAGAAGTCCTATAAGTCCATATTCAAAAAAACCCTATTGACCTTTGTTTTTCTTGGTGCTGTAGCAGGCATAGCTATATCCATTTACCTATACACAATACTTGGGGTCCTAGATGAGTTTGACCCAGATGCACTCGATGACTACCAGCTTACTACCTTTGTCTATGACAAGGAAGATACAATTATTTCATCAATCCACGGCGCAGAAAATAGGATTGAGGTACCCTTGAGCAGTATCCCTATCCATGTCCAAGAAGCATTTATTGCTGCTGAAGACATCAGGTTTAGGAGCCACCCTGGCTTTGATATAAAAAGGATATTTGGGTCTTTGTATCAAAATATCAAGGCAAGAGCCATAGTAGCTGGTGGGGGCACAATTACCCAGCAGGTCATAAGAAATACCATCCTCACTCAAGAGCAAACAATAGACCGCAAGGTAAAGGAGGTTTTCCTAGCCTGGCAGCTAGAAAAAAGGTACTCCAAGGACCAGATTCTAGAGATGTATTTAAATACTATTTATTTTGCAGAAGGAGCCTATGGTATAGAGGCTGCAGCCAAGACCTATTTTAATAAAACAGTTAGTGAGCTTTCTGTCGCTGAAGGTGCCCTACTAACTGGGATAATTAAGAACCCCCATAGAAATTCACCCTTTAAGGATTTAAACAGGTCCCTAGAAAGAAAGGACCTGATTATAGACCTCATGGTCAAAAACGGTAAATTAAGTGAGCAAGAGGGTCAAAAGGCCAAGGAAGAAGAATTAGTCTTTGCTGAAAAGACTAAACCAGACTATGTTCATGGCTATTTTATGGATATGGTGATTAAGGAAGCTGCAAGTATCCTAGGTGTTGGACAGGAGGAACTATATACCTCAGGATACCGGATATACACGAGCTTAGAAAGTCCATTACAGGACTATGTAGAAGACCTCTATAAAAAGGAAGAGCTCTTTCCAAAAAGCCCAGCCTCAGGTAAGACTAGTGAGTCTGCCCTTGTCATACTAGATACTTCTACAGGAGAGGTGCGGGCCATTGCAGGAGGAAGGACCTATCCAGAGGGCCAAAGGGGAGTATTAAATAGGGCTTTAGAGCCTCAACCACCTGGTTCAGTCATAAAACCTTTGCTTGTTTATACTCCAGCCATAGAGCTGAACCTATATACACCTGCAGACTTTATTGTGGATGAGAAGATTAACATTAATAACTACTCTCCCAATAATTCTAGCAAAACCTTTGAAGGGCCTATGACTATACGGTCTGCCTTGGCAAGGTCTATAAACATCCCTGCAGTTAAGATATTTCAAGAAGTGGGTGTGTCCCAAGGAAAGGCCTTTGCTCAAAACATGGGGATAAGCTTTAAAGAGGAGGACAACCATTTAGCCCTAGCCTTAGGTGCCATGGAGATAGGCACTAGTCCCATAGAGTTAGCTAGAGCATTTGCGAGCCTAGGTGATAGGGGTGCCTATAAGGATTACACAACCATAAGACGTATCCTTGATAGTCAGGGCAGGATCCTATATGAGGCCAAGCCCAATAAAAGGCAAGTAATTACCGAAGATACAGCCTTTTTAATAAATAGTATGCTGCAGTCTGCGACCCAAGCAGGCCCATCAGGTAAACGGGGGACTGCATATAGGCTTGATGGATTAAAGCTAGCAGCTAAAACTGGTACAGTGGAGCTACCCGACACAGCTGAATATAAAAATATCAGGGGTATAAACCATTCTTGGGTAGTCGCCTACAACCCAGAATACACCCTGTCTGTTTGGATGGGATTTGACAGAAGAACAACAGAGGATTACCTACCTTCAGATGCATATGGTGGTGCCCATCCTACTATTATAGCTAGAAATGTGTTTGACTTTATCTATGATGGGAAAACACCGCCTGACTTTGTAAAGCCCCTTGGGGTTGTGGAGGTAAACCTTGATAAAAGAGCCCTAGAGGAGGAAAAAAAGGTCCTCCTGGCCTCCCCCCTTACTCCAAAGGACTATATAGTCAAGGAATATTTTAAAAGAGATACAGTACCTACAGAGCAGTCAGAATATTGGGTAGTTCCCTCTACTCCCTATAATTTTAATGTAAGCTTAAATGACCAGAACTTCCCGCTTGTTTCCTTTACTCCTGCTGATGAATTTGCCATTTACGCTATAATGCGTGCTGAAGAGGGTCATGAAGCAATAGCAGTCCACAGGATAGATAGTGGCAATTTAGACCCTGTAAACTGGATAGATTACCAGGTAGAAAAGGGCAAGACCTATCAATACTTCATTGTACCTATCCATAAAGAAATGAAGCAAGATGGCAAGCCCGTTGAAGGTAACCCTACTAATCCTATATCAGTACAGATTCCTCGTCCGGGCTTTGGAGACTTTTGGGATTGGTTGTTCCCAGGTAGGGGCAATGATGAAGAGGATGATGATAACTTAAACAACAATAATTGGGGTCAAGACAATTGGGGTCAAGACAATTGGAGTCAAGACAACTGAGGCCAAGACAACTGAGGCTAGATAAATAAAGTCTTTAAGCTAAAGAAGCTAGCCTCTCCTCTATCTGACTCCGGCTAATTGAGCTTATGGCTGATATATCTCTTTCTAGGGCCCTATTAAACATCTCCCTTGCCCCCTCTAGGTCACCTTTTTCTTGGTAGAGGCATCCTAGATGATAGAGGGTTGAAATCTGATCAGGGTTTTCTTCTTCAGCTAGTTTAAAGTACTTTAGCGCATTTTCCTTGTCACCTAGCCTATAATAGGTCTGGGCCAGGTTATCTATAAGCTCTGCATCTGTATCATCATAGTCATAGGCCTCTAGATTAAAGGCTAGGGCCTTGTCTAGGTCACCTGCCTCTATTAATAAGTAGCCTAGTAGGGCATAGGTCCTTGTATTTTTAAGTTTATTGTGGACCTCTTGTATCATCTCAAGGGCAGTATCTAGGTCACCAAGCTTCCAATATACTATGGATTGGTTTATCTTGGCTGAGTTTTTTATCATTGGCTTGTCAGAACTAAATATTAGTAGGCCTTCGAAAACCTTTTTTGCCCTTTCAAAGTCTCCCTTTTTAAGTAAGAGCACCCCATAAGACATTTGGTGGTTTGCTTTGAGTGAATCCTTGTCCATAGCTTTATTGTAGAGTTTTTCTGCCTTATCTAAATTGCCTTTACTATGGTTAATATAGCCTAGAAGGCTATACAATCCTCCTATAAGTCCCATTTCTTTCCCTTCCTTTCTTCTTTTTAAGTAGCCTGTTTTTTCGCTTTATTAGGTCGTCTTTTATTCGAGCTGAATAGCCAGCTAGACCCTTGTCTAAGATCTCTAATGCCCTTTTTGTATATAAGAGAGCGGTATCAAAATCCTTTTCCCTATGCTCTAAGTACTTTGCCATTTCAATTAAGGGGAATATTAACTGACCACTTTCCTCATCTGCCATAAGCCTCCATAGGCCCAGGGCCGCCTCAGGACCCTTGTACCTCTTTAGTAGATAGGCCAGCTGCTTTTTTGCCTGAAGCTGTAAGTTACTGTCCTTTGCCCCCTTAATGCAATACTTGTAGCAGTCACAGGCCTGATCAAGCCTAAGTGACCTTTCTAGGTCCCTGGCAACCCCAAATAACTCCCAGGGATCACAGCTTTTTATAGGGTCTTTGAAAAGCCCTCCAATATGAATAAGTAAAGCTGCCATTGCAAGGATATCGGACTGATTATGGTCCATAACGGCTAGCATATCTGTAGGCCTTCTAGTCTCAAGATAGGCCCTATATATCTCAGGTACCATATAGCCAGGTATGTCACCGGTCCTATAGTGGCTGAGGACATTTTCCTCTAGGGATGTTAAGGAGCAGGTCTTAAGCTTTCTGCCCCATAAACGTCTTGCTATATAAAGCAGGTCAAGATGGCTGTCCTCCCAAGCAATAGGCCTTAGTCTTGAATAGACTAATCTACTCTCAAGCAGTGGCCAATCAAAGGATTTACCGTTAAAGGTTACTAGGATCTTAAAGTTGCTTAATTCTTTAGTTACCGCCTCTAACATGGGAAGCTCTTCATCAAAATCCCTTGCTAGATACTGCCTAACAACTAGCCGGTCTCCTTTTAGATAGCCAATGCCTACTAGAAAGGCTAGTGTCCCTGTGCCTCCTGCCAAGCCTGTGGTTTCTGTGTCAAGAAATACAATATCCCTTGTATCTATATCCTGGTCTAGCCTAGTCCACCACTGGCTATCCGATAGGTCAAGACTTTTAAGCCTATCAAGGCATACATCTCCATAGCTAGTAGCTAGACTATAGCTAGTGGTCTTTAAGACAAAGGAACCTGAGGCCCCCTCTATAATAGATCCACCTAAGTCTCCCCTATCAAGCTCTCCCTGGATAGGTCCAGTCTTACTACTTGAAGGGGAGTTTGAGGAGATTGTCCTCAGCTTGGCCTTGAGGTTGGATATCATTTAGTATCCCTCCTAGTACTTTAAGCGCTAACTCCTTGCCCTGCTGGGAAACTTCTGCAGCAGGTCCTACACAGCTAGGGCAGCCAGCATCACAGCTACACCTATCTATTATCTCATAGGCCTTTTCAAATAGGTCTAGGTGTATATTGAATAGCTTTTCACTAAAGCCCACCCCTCCAGGGCTACTATCATATATAAATATTGTAGGCTTTTGCGTAAAAGGCGACTTTACCTGGTAGATGACATTTATATCCTTAGGGTCGCACATAAGATAAATTGGTGCAATCTGGCCTAGTACATTGGCTATTCCTACTAAGGCATTTTGCAGGTCGTCTTGACTATTGATCCCAAAGGGCCTTTCTTGCTCTAAAGTTAGCCAATAGGCTGTTGTATGCATGTCCAGTTCAGGTAGCCTCACCTGGCCCCAGCCTAGATTTTCATGGCTGTCAAACTTTATCTTTTTAAACATTGTTACAAGGGCAGTAACCATGACCTCCCCCCAGCCCTTTCCTATCCTATCATCTGACTGGGAATCAAAGACCTCTAGCACCTTTAGATTTACAGCAAGGTTAGCATCTGTATAGTAATCTACGTCTACCCTACGGACATAGGCCTTTTTCTCTTCGAAATCTAGCTTTTCTACCTGGTATTGGTCGCCTTCATGGATATATATTGCCTCCTCATGTAAGAACATGGGGGCAGCAAACCTATCTAGCTCACCTATAACCCTGTGCTTGGCTAAAGTTATGTCGATTATTATAAAGTTTTCATCGGCTGCACTCCTTAGGCTAACTGCATTTGCCGGGAAAGCGTCCGTCATCCAATGCCACCTGCTGCCGACATGCCTGAGTACCTTTTCCTCCTCTAAATACTCCAAAATACCCTGTAGGCTATCTACACCAAAGTCTTCGCCATCCTCAAAGGGAAGCTCAAAGGCAGCGCATTTGATATGAGACATAAGGATATATAGGTTGTTCGGATTGATAAGGCCCATCTCAGGGCTGGCTTTTAAGAAGTACTCTGGATGCTGTATGATATATTGGTCAAGGGGATTGCTACTAGCCACCATGATAGCGATAGCTGTTTCCTGCCTTCTACCTGCCCTACCTGCCTGCTGCCAACTACTAGCTATGGTGCCTGGATAACCACACATTATACAGGTCTGGAGATGGCCTATATCGATACCCAGCTCTAGGGCATTGGTACTAATCACTCCCATGATAGAGCCATCCCTTAGTCCCCTTTCGATTTCTCGCCGTTGGTTTGGAAGGTAGCCTCCCCGATAGCCCCTAACACTATTGGACTTTCCAAGCTTGTCCCTAACTAGCTGCTTTAAATAGGTAACTAGGACCTCTACTAGGAGCCTGCTCCTGGCAAAGACTATGGTCTGGATACCATTTTGTAAAAAGCTCGAAGCAAGCTTTCTTGACTCTAGAGTTGAGCTCTTTCTAATGCCAAGTTGCCTATTTACTAGCGGAGGATTGTAAAATACCAGGTGCTTTCTCCCAGAGGGGGCTCCACTTTCATCAACAAGCTCAGTCTCCTGGCCTATTATCCGTTCTGTCAACTCTTTGGGATTGGCTATGGTTGCTGAGCAACAAATAAATTGGGGATTGGACCCGTAAAAACTACATATCCGCTTTAGCCTTCGAATTACATTGGCCATATGGCTACCAAATACCCCTCTATAGGTATGGATTTCATCTATTACAACATATTTTAAATTTTCAAATAGCTTTACCCATTTGGTATGATGGGGCATGATACCCGAGTGTAGCATATCAGGGTTGGTAACCACTATATGGCCAGCTTGCCTGATCGCCTTGCGGGCTGTAACTGGTGTATCTCCATCATAGGTATAGGACTTGATAGGGTGGTCAAGCCGGGATAGCATTTCATGTAGCTCAGAGACCTGGTCCTGGGATAAGGCCTTTGTTGGGAACAGGTATAGGGCCCTAGCGTCGTCGTTGTTTAAAATAGTATTAACCACCGGCAGGTTGTAGCATAGAGTCTTGCCTGATGCTGTTGGTGTTACAACCACAAGGTTTTTGCCTCTGCCAGCTAGTTCTATGGCTTTAGCTTGATGAGAGTATAGGCGGCTAATGCCCTTGTCAGCCAAGACCCTTATGAGCTCTGGACTTAGGCTATCAGGAAAGGGCCCATAGGAGGCTTCCTTTGGCTGGATTTCCTCCCAGTGAGTAACATTAGCCATAAAATCTCTATTATTTTTTAGCTGGTCAACCATTTGATCGATATTCATTGACATACCCCTTGTAAAATCTATTAGTCTGGCCCATAAAGCTGATTAGGTCTCATAGTAATAGTCAGTTTCTTTATCTAATTATATATACTTTTTATGCGAATGTCTATTCGATTATTTGTAGCTTTCTTGGACCTAGCTAGCCTCTACTAAAGCATAATTACAAAAAGTAACTCTCGCCTATCTAGAAAATAAGGGACCCTTTAAAGGATCCCTAATATACTTAAGATGCTTGATATATAAATTAAATGGATGTTTCTTAGACAGTCCTTCTTTTCTTTTTGCCCATTTTGTTATTCCAAAGGGCCCAGAAGGGTCCTGTTAATAATACAGAGGAATATAGACCACTTAAGGCACCCATCCCCATAGGTAGTGCAAAATGCTGTATTGATTCTAAACTATTAGCACTAGCTAATATAAATAGCATTAGTACACTAATTGAAAAGGCAACGGTAGTATTAATGGTACGATTTATTGTCTGAGTTATTGATAGGTTGGCTAGCCAGTCTGTAGATTTTTTAGGATACTTTCTGGAATTCTCTCTGATACGGTCAAATATAACAATCGTATCATTTATGGAATAACCTATAATGGTTAGAGAAACTGCTATATAGGTTTCTCCTAAAGGTATCTTAAACAAGACATGGGTGAAAAAGACTAGCAGTAGGTCAACTAGCAAGGCTAATACAGCAAAAAGGCCTGCTGTTAACCCACCTATCTTTCTAAACCTATACCATACATAGATTACAATACTAATGGCCGCTAAAACTATAGCAATAATACCATTTTTAAGGAATAGTCTACCGAAATAAGGGTCGACTAGCCTAGCCCCTGCATGCTCTATCCCAGCATCTGGGAACTCTTCTATTAGCCTGTCATCAAGCTCGGCCTTGACACTAGCCTCGAGTCCTTCGTTACCTGCGATATTTAGAACTAAGCGTTTTTCACCAGTGGATAGGTCAGAGGTTATCTGGGTGTTAACTAGACGTCCTGTTACATCCTTGGCTATCTCCTGGGCCTTGTTTTCATCGAGTTCACCCTTGAAGTTGTAGTTAAGCATAGCTCCACCCTTGAACTGGATATCAAGCTGGGGCTTGGTTGACTCAAAGAAAGTACCCGATAAACCTACTAAGAGAATTAGTATTGTAATGGAAATAAATATGTGCTTTTTGCCATAAAAGTTTCTTCCCTCTTCTTCAGTGTATCTTTTGGATAAGCATAGGTAGAACTTTGGATTACGCAGGGATTTAAACTGGAATAGTGATGTAACCATAACCCTTGCTAGTCCAACGCCTGCAACAAAGTTAAATACCACACCTATTAAAAGTGTATATGAAAAAGATAAGAGGGTGCCTGTACCAAATATCATTAGGATAATGGCTACTATTGCAAGGGTGATATTACTATCAAATACTGCTGAGAAAGCATTTTTATATCCCGATGTAATTGCATAGCCAACACTTTTGCCTGATTTGATCTCTTCGCTAATACGCTCTGCAATAATTATAGTTGCGTCTACACCCATACCTATCATTAGAATAATACCTGCGATACCTGTAAGGGTAAGGGTTATCTGGGAAATTGATAGGACTAAAACCTGACCAGCCACCTGAATTAATAGGGCAATACTGCCTACTACACCAAGTAGCCTATAGTAGAATATTAAAAGAACACATATTATGGCAAAGGCTATAAGGGCAGCTAGTACCATAACATCTAGTGACCCTCTACCTAACCTGGGGCTTATGGTTGAATGGTTCTTGGTTATCAATGAAAAGGGTAGGGCACCTGCATTAATCTTGTCAGATAGGGCTTTTGCGTCCTCCATTCCCTTCATACCTGTTATTATCGCTTCGCCACCCTCTATGTGGACATTAACAATAGCAGATTGTATTAGGGTATCATCCATATAGATAATAATGGGTTTGCCTATAAGCTCCTTTGTGGCCTCGCTAAACTTTTCAGTCCCTATCTCATCAAATGTAAGGCCTACAACAAAGGCTCCATACTCATCTCTAGTTACAAAGCTCTCCTTTACATGTGAGCCCTCTACAAGAATATTTCCATCCTCATCCTGAAAGGTTAGCATAGCTGTTTCTCCTAACTCTGCTATAGCGGTCTCAGGATCAAAATCAGTCTCATCTGACTTCCAGGGGAAGCGGACAATAATAGAGCCAGTTTGTCTATCAATGGTGACCTCACGGTCTAATATGTTTTGGTTGTCAAGACGGGTTTCAATAATTAGGCGAGCAGCTTCGAGTTGCTGCACAGTGGGCTCAATAGAGTCATCAGCAGGTTCAAACACTGCATCTACTCCACCCCTTATATCAATACCAAACCTCATATCAGGAGACCCAGGTATATTAAGCTCTAGGGCATTCCACAGGGGCAAGGATAAACCGTTTATTGCTACAAAGGCCATTAAAAGAGCAAGCACAAGTATAATAAAAAAACTAGGCTTCTTGTTCATTTGTATTCAATCCTTCCTTTACTTTTGTATAGTTGATCTTTTTGTGTCTCTAAAGGACTAAGTCTATACAATGAATAGGTGGTGAGTGACCACCTAAGCGAAGGGCAATCTTTGAAGTGGATTTCTTTTTTGTTATGACAATTACTAGGTAGCTAGACAAAAGCAGAATGGCAGTCAGCGAATTAGCCTGTTTTAAATAAGCATATATCATTATCCTATTTAAGCTAAGTAGGGGTCTAGCTTCCTCTTCAAAAAATCTACTATTCTGGCTACTTGATTGGTTTTCAGGCATGAGAGCAATGCTATATCTAGCCTGTACTGGATGGTAGGATTCTTTTCCTGAGGGCATTTGATTGACCCTTGTTGCTAATCCATCTCCAATATATGCTGGTACTACTACTATAAAGCATAACAAAAAGATTGCTAGCGCAAGTGCAAGTATTGAGGATGCTTTATCTTTATAATATTTGCCCTCTAGCATCTAGCCTACCCCCTAACAGCCTCATATCAATATAACTACTATACATTAAGGGCAAAAAAAGGTCAATTCAAATAGTATTATAAGCCTAAAGCCTATCTAATCAATTTTTGCCTGTCCAGTCTGACTAATTGTACTGCTTATAAAGCTTAATTTAAAGCAATCTCCAGTTTTGCTATGATACAAGAAGCTGTAGGCCATTAAACAAAGGCTTAACCATGTATGGCCCGGCCTTCTATGGCCTTCATCCCCTCCATTATGGTCTCAGAAATCGTCGGATGTGCATGGACCATATCGGCCACTATAGTTGGAGATAAAGCCCCTCTTTTAGCCAGTAAAATTTGATGTATGAGTTCTGTGGCATCAACACCTATACAATGACCACCTATTATTTCCTTGGTCTCAGGGTCAAAAAGGATTTTTACAAAGCCATCGGGCTTTTCAATAGCAACAGCCTTACCATTCCCCCTATAGGGAAAGCTAACCTTTTCATAGGGTATAGCCTCAGCCCTTGCCCGCCACTCAGAGTAGCCAAAGCTTGCTAGCTGTGGTTCACAGTAAACTGCACTAGGTATTTCTAGCGCATTTATCCTCTTTGCTGGCTTTTTGCCTGCTATGTGTTCTGCAACTATTTCCCCTTCCTTTGAGGCAACATGAGCCAAAAGTGGGCTATTAACAACATCACCAACGGCATATATTCCAGGATGACTAGTCTCATAATAATCACCTGTTACAATATAGCCCTTTTCTGTTTTGATATCTAGACTCTCAAGCCCTATATCCTTGGTGTTTGGTTCCCTGCCCACTGCGACTAGTAGCTTGTCCACAGTTAAGCTAAGGTCCCTGCCCTTTTTATCCTCAATCTCTACTAGTAGCTTGCCCTCATTTTTCTCCAATGATAGGGCTCTTGCTCCTGTTAGTAATTTTATACCCGATCGCTTTAGGCTACGGGCCAATTGAGATGATATATCCTCATCTTCTAGGGGTAGTATCCTATCCTGCAGTTCTAAGAGATGGACCTTTACTCCAAAGGCATTCATTATATAGGCAAATTCAACTCCAATGGCACCAGCCCCTAGTATCAACATGCTTTCAGGTAGTTTTTCTAGCATCAAGGCATCAGTTGAAGATAGGACATATTGTCCATCAAAGGGAAAAGCGGCTACCTGTCTAGGACTTGATCCAGTGGCTATGATTATGTTTTTTCCAGTAACCCTTTCACCACTAGAAAGGAGAAGTTCATTTGCTCTAGATAGGACTCCCTCTGCTTCAAATACTCTAATATTATTCTTTTTCATTAAGTAGGAGATACCCTTAGATAAGATGTCTGCTGCCTTCCTAGATTTTTTAAAGACCTGCCTATAATCAAAGCCCTGCTTGTCCACTTTGAGGCCAAATCCTTCAAGGTCTGGAATCGACCTAAATATTGAGGCTTGACTAATTAGAGATTTTGATGGTATACAGCCGACATTTAGGCATACACCGCCCAGCCTGTTTTTTTCTACTAGGCCTACCCTTAAGCCAAGCTGAGAGGCCCTAATAGCTGCAACATAGCCAGCTGGCCCTCCTCCAAGTACCAGTAGGTCATAATCAAATTTGTGGTCCATAGTATTAACCTCCATAGACTATTATTTTTATAAGCTTGCTTGTCCCTTGCATATTAGGCCCCTTGGATCATATAGACTCTTATAATTAAATATACTATTGGCTATAGACATCCCTTTAAGTATATTAGTATAACAAGTTCGATTTATTCAAAAGGAATTATACCCAAGGCCTCATAGGTAGACCAGTCTACATAATGGTTTTCAGGAAGGTTCTTATCACGTTTAAACCTAACCAGAGCAGCCTTCATTCCCTCTCCATATATACCATCTATTCTGCCCTCATAATAACCTAATCTTTGTAGCCGTATTTGTACCTCGGCGACCTGGGAATTTCTATCTCCTGGAGCTAGTCTAGAAAAGGCCTCACCCATATTTCCATATGGGCCTCCATAAACATGAACCCTTGTCATATAGGGCACTATACTATATAGTTCTTCTACATCCTTGTTTCTCATTCTAAAGCAGCCTGCCGAAGCCCTATGACCAATTGAGCCTGGCTTGTTTGTGCCATGAATACCATAGGTCCCCCAGGGTACATCTAGTCCCATCCACCTAGTACCAAAGCCTGTGCCCCAATTGCGGCCCTTGTTTACTATGTGCCAAACTCCTACTGGGGATGGGGTCTGGGCTTTACCTTGGGCAACTGGGTACTTTTTTAAAAGCCTACCATCCTCAAAGAGATAAAGGGTTGATTCACTAAGGTCAATTAGAATTTCATATCTGTTTTCATTACTCTGAGGATTTTCAGCTAGGGCCTTATCTATTTCCCCAGCTGATTCAAAAACATCAAAGCTATCTATTGGGTAGTTTTCCATCCCGATATACAGGAGTGTAAGGAAAATTATATATACCAAAGTTAAGTAATGTTTAGATATTTTCATCTACTAGCACTCCTCCCTATGTAAAAATATATTAGCCCTACATAGGGAATAGAACATACTAGCTTATTTATATGGACCTGTTCCTACTGATAAAAAGGCTATTTATCTGATTCTCCGCTTATGAAGTTAAAGCCTGCTTCTATGTCTTTGCCTATACTTTCTCCCTTCATTAGGGACAAAGCAGCCTGACCTGCTAAGTAACCTGCTTGATAAGAGTTCTCTGTAACAGCCCCGCAAACCCTATTGTTGTTTATATAGGTTAGGAGCTCATCATTATAGCCAAAGGATAAGACCTTTACTCTACTATTTATCCCTAGCTCAGCTAAGGCCTCGGCAGCCCCTATAGCAGCCTGTGGACAGGTTGCATACAAACCCCCTAGGCTAGGATAAGCGCTTAGGATATCAATTGCTGTTTGCTTGGCTATATGACTGTCGCCCCTACAATCATAAATATTTACTAGCTTGACATTCTGATGGCCCTTTATGCCATCAATAAAGCCAGTTTCTCTAGGGTCCTCCAAGTCACCAGCATTATTAGTACCAATAATAGCTATTTCCCCAGACCCCTCTAATAGGTCTACCATAGCCTTTCCAGCCTCTTTAGCCGCCTTTTCCCTATCTGTGTAGATCAAGGTACCCGGAGGCTCCTGTCCGCTAGGCCTGTCCTCTAAGTAGATCAGGGGAATAGCCTTTTTATGAGCCGATTTTAGTAGACCCTCTAGCCTGTCACTATCAAAGGGCCTTATGATAATGGCTCCTGTACTTTTCTTTATGGCGCCTTTTATTTGCTTTAGGCTAGCCCTTTCCTGGCCCTCTATATCTAGCTCTATGACCCTAATGTCAAGGCCCTCTTCCTGGCCAAAGGCTTCAAGACCCCAGGCTAGCTGTTGCCAATGGGTTTGATCTGTATTACCTACAAAAGCATATATTACACCCCTACTGCCTAAGGCAGGTTCTCCCTTGCAACCTGTTGCCATAAGCAGAAGACATATAAGCAAAAATAGTAATTTGTTTCTCACCGTAAACCTACTTTCTAGCTTTTACAACTTGTACAAATTTTTAGAATAAAAAAGTAAGACTTCTTTATAGCCTGATAAGTTCAGTATTGGATACCGCCTCTGCTATTAGCCTGTCTCCGTCTACAAGCTTTTCTGAGGCCTTTATCCTTTCAAGCTTAGGATGGGTAACAGGATGCTTTGGTGTAAAAATCGTACAACAGTCCTCATAGGGCAGTATTGACGTTTCATAGCTACCAATTTCCTGGGCTATATCCATTATTTCGACCTTGTCTAGACCTATCAGGGGCCTGAAAACTGGCAGGGAAACTGCGTCGTTGGTGACTCCAAGGGCCTCTATCGTTTGGCTGGCCACCTGACCAATACTTTCTCCAGTAATAAGTGCCTTTGCCCCTTCCTTGATGGCTATTTGCTCAGCTATCTTCATCATAAACCGTCTCATCAAGACCGTAAGCTGGCTATCCGGACATTTTTCATATAGCTCCTGTTGAATCTCTGTAAAGGGTACTATGTGTAGCCTAAAGGGTCCACTATAACGAGTTAGATGCCTGGCTAGGTCAATAACCTTTTGCTTGGACCGGTCACTAGTATAGGGAAAGCTATGGTAATGGATTGCTGTTAATGATACTCCCCTTTTAGCGATCATATAGCCTGCTACAGGGCTGTCTATACCGCCTGACAGTAGGAGTGCAGCCTTGCCATTGGTACCAACCGGCATCCCACCTGCCCCCTTGATAACCTGATGGTATATATAGGCATGCTCTCTTATTTCTACATTTACCCTTAGGTCAGGATCGTGGACATCAACCTTCAGCCTATCTGGATAGGCTGATAGTAGTCTACTACCTAGCTTTTTACTAATATCCATTGAGTTTAGCGGATAGGTCTTGTCTGCCCGCCTTGACTCTACCTTAAAACTAACAATTGTATCCGCTGGCCTTTGTGCTAGATAGGTGGCGGTCATCTGCTCGACTGCAGCCCCTAGCAGGTCAAAGTCCTTGCCTAGCTTGTATGCTGGACTAATTGATACAATACCAAATACCCTTGTAAGGGCATCTATAATACTGGCCTCATCTTCATAGTTTTCAACATAGTACCTGCCCTGGGCCCTTATAACCTTTACATCAGGAAAGGACCTTAGGGAGTTTTTAATGTTTTTATGTAAAGCCTTTTCAAAGAAAGGCCTATTTTGCCCCTTTAAATGGATCTCGCCATAGCGAATTAAAATAACTCTTTCCATAATTACCTCCTAATTTACCTCCTAGAAAACCTTTCTAACCTCTTAACCACATTCTTTAGTATAGTAACAAAATCCTTAATATCTTCTTGGCTTGTCATATAAGATGTGCTAACCCGAATAGCAGCTTCTATAGCCCTTGAGTCAAGCCCTACAGCCTTTAAGACATGACTTTGCTGTCTTCTCCTACCTGAACAGGCTGAGCCAGTACCAACATATACATTTTCCTCCTCTAGGGCGTGTAAAATAACCTCACCTAATAGGCCTGGAAAAGCTATGCTAATAATATGGGGTGCAGTCAAGGTCGGGTCTACAGGAAAAACGGCCTGAGCCAGCTCTTTTTTAATCTGTGTAAGCAATAGGTCCTTTAGATTATAGAGCTTGTTGGGACATTCCTTCTTTTTTTGATTTATCATCTCTACTGCCTTTTCAAGGCCAACAATTCCTGATAGATTTTCTGTACCACTTCGAAGGTCATCCTGCTGACCGCCACCAAAGATTATGGGCCTTAGCCTTATATCAGCCTTTTTATACAAAAAGCCTATTCCCTTGGGCCCATGAATTTTATGGCCACTTGCAGTCAAGAGATCTATTTGACAATCTCTCGGACTAAGGTCTAGCCTCCCAAAGGATTGAACAGCATCTACATGGAAAACTATATCCCTATTTATAGCCTTTATTGCTTGGCCTATTTCTCTTATAGGCTGGATACTGCCAATTTCGTTGTTTACATGCATAATGCTAACTAATATAGTATCCTTCCTAATGGCCTCCTTTAGCCTATCTAGGCACACAAGGCCCCTCTCATCTACAGGCAGGTAGGTGACTTCAAAGGCCTGTTCTTCTAGAAATTCAAAGGTTCTCAGGACTGATGGGTGCTCAATGAGGGTAGTTATAAGGTGTCTGCCCTGTCTTTGTCTAGCTAGGGCAGCTCCTATGATGGCCATATTATTAGCTTCAGTCCCACCTGATGTAAAGATAATTTGGCCTGACTCAATCCCTAATGTATTACTTATTAACTGACCGGCCCTCCTTATTTTCTTTTCACTTTGTATCCCGAGCCTGTGCAGTGAGGATGGATTTCCATAATCACTTTGCAAGCTCTTGGAAATACTGTCTATAACCTCTGGAAAGACCGGGCTTGTAGCAGCATTATCAAGATAAATATTTCTCATGCCATCCTCCTTGTAAAGTCTTAAAGATAGCTTTTCCTACTTTGCCTTGCTTAATCGATAAAGATAAGCTTTGACTTTGGGTCTATAAGAAAAATGCCCCCTAGGAGAGGGAGCAGTGATTAAGCCTTTATTACTCACCAACCTATTATTGCTTTACGTTTCTAGGGTTTACCTTTTTAAACATCTCTAGCATCTCATCGCTAGGCTCAAAAACTAAAATCGACCTAGTAGACCCATCAGTAAATACTCCGTAATACAGGCCTCCTCCACGGTTTAGAAAGTAATTATACTTTTTTATACCAGGATGGTTTAAGGCCCTATTAAAGCCATCGTCGCTTATGGGAGCAATAATCTCAAACTTTCTGATATCAGTTGATAATAGTTTTTTACGCTTGTTATTGTTTATAACCTTTGCTATATCAAGTATCCCATTTGTAAAGGTGTAATCGTATTCTATCCTTTGGTTATTTCTAATAAAGTAAGAAAAAGCCGTTACTCCTCCAGCTAAAGCTAGATTAATAAAATTAATAGGGTGGAAGTTCCCTCCAAATATAATGGAAAGAAAGAAGATACCTAGAAAACCAAACAGTATCATTGATATAGATGCTAGTACATACATTAGGTTGTTAAAACCAGTGTTAACCTTGCTAACTGATTCTTCGCGAAATAAATCCAAACAATCCACTCTCCTTAAAGCTCTATTGAAAAATTAGCACTTTTCTACATTTACTATTCTAACACGATTTTAATAGAAGTGTAAGTCTATAGTCAAAAAAGGACAAAAAGAAATTGGATTTTGTTGATTTAAGAAGGATTTTGACCGATTGCTAACGAAATTAATAAGGACACATATTTTGTGCTAGCTGTCTATATTTAATATTTCAAGGGAGGATTATGCTATATGTACTGTCCTAATTGCGGCACAAAGAACAACTACTATCATCGCTTTTGCTTCCTATGCGGAACACGACTAGTCGAAGAAGAAGGCGAAGATATTACAAAAATTAAAGATGACACAGACTTTATAGAGGATAGTTCCTTAGAAATAGATAATATTCAGGCTGATAAGCTAGAAGAATCAGCTGATAAAGATAAGGAGTCAGTAGAGCTAGAAGGGGAAAAAGAAGAAGAAAAAGAGCAAGAAGAAAAAGAAGAAAAAAAGATAGATGAAGATGATTTTTTCAGTGAGCTCAGTCAGCCTACTTTTGATATTGACCTATCCTATATTGATTACCAAGAGGATGACCTACTAGATGACTTTGATGATCTAAACCAGCAAATGCCCCTTAGGCGTTATCATAGGGATTCGGGCAAAGTTGGCTACAAAGGCCTTCTTAAGGCAGGTCTTCTAATTGCCTTTATAGCCCTATTAGGCCTCCTACTTGTATTGGTAGGTAAGGCCATATTCTCAGCTGACAAGCCTGCCAAGGCTAGCCTTGACCTTAGCTACGAAATCGAAGACATAATACTAGAGGGCGAAGAAGGCAAGAAAATCACCTTTACTTCTGAGAATGCACAAATAATTACCATAAGTAGCGATGATATAAAAAAGGATGCCTTTGATTTGCCATTTACAAATGGTAGCGCTGTATATACTCTGCTTAACTCAGACTTTGTATACCAGGATGTTGATATTGAAAACTCTCAGGTTAATATATCCTTGACTGTAGTAGCCAAGGCTGATAACTACTCTGACAGGGTGGAAAAGATAGCCTTTAAGGTACCTGTTATTTATGCACCCTTGACCCTTATACAGCCAGCTAGTGGTCAGGCCCATATAGAGGGTGATAGCTATCAGGTTCAACTAAAGGTTAGTCCAAACTCAGATGTCTTTATAAATGATAACTCCTATTCACACCTTATAGATAATGAGGGGAACCTAAACGTTACCCTTGAAATTCCAGACCTTTCAGAGATAGCATACAAGGTAAGGGTAACTACACCTGGCTATGAAGACAATGAAAAAACCATAAAGTTTATCAGAGAAATGATGGACTTCCCACTAATGGTAGACCAAAAGCTACCAATAGAGGCAACAGAGGATTGGGTTATGATCACAGGTAAGACCGATCCAAAGGCCCAGTTAACTGTAGATAGACAGCTTAGGGAAGACCCACAAATCGACCCTGAAAGCGGAGAATTTGTTATATATGTTGAGGCCAGGTCAAAAGGCTACACCCCCCTAACCCTAACAGCTAGTATGGAGGGTCTTGAGGACTCAAGGCTAGACCTGGTGATAGATAGGGTTATAAGCTCTACAGAATATACTCAGGTAGCCTGGGCTCCAGACTATGACCTACTAAAGAACAATGAGAATATGCAGGCCGGCCGGATTTACCTCTTTACTGGTACAGTAAAGAGTATTAACTCCACAGGCACAAAGTCAATCCTCATTGTAGAGACTGGTTCATCCACTGTTGAAAAGCCAATATACGTAGAGTATTGGGGTTCTGATAGCTTTACTGTCGGGCAAAATGTTAGAGTCTATGGCAACCGTTGGGGTAACAAGGACGGTATCCCTCGTCTCTTAGCAAAGTATATCTATAAAAGTTAATGCTATTAGTAAACAAAAATACAAGGCCAATTGGCCTTGTATTTTTATTTTCATTATTGTGTCATTTCCTATGCATATATCTTTAGCTTAAAGGCTAGGAGTCTATAACACTTATATCTCCAAGTTTTAGCTTAAATACAATCTCAGTTTCTCCCCTTACAAGCTCTATTTCGACTACTTGACCTACCTTGTTTTCTGCTATTGCTGCCTTTAATTCTTGTAGGGTCTTGACCTTCTTACCATCATAGGCAACTATAACATCACCTGGCTTAATTCCTGCATTTTCAGCTGGCCCGCCGGGGTAGACCTCCCTAACTAGGATACCAACTGGGTAACCAAACTCCTCTGATAGGCTCTGTGTAATATCTGCAGGGTTTATTATTCCTATCCAGGGCTGGCCCTCCCTTTCAACTGTACCCTTTTCTATTAGTTCCCTTGCTATTGGCATAAATACATTGGAGGGAATGGAAAAGCCGAGTCCTTCTACTGATTCACCTGCTAGCTTGGCTGTGTTCATGCCAATTACCTCGCCCTTCATGTTGACAAGGGCACCACCACTGTTACCATGGTTAATGGCCGCGTCTGTCTGTAGCACCTCTAGGGTCCTATTGTCTACTTGGATCACCCTATCTGTGGCACTTATTATACCAAAGTTTACTGTGCCTGCTAGCTCATGGCCAGATAAGGGGTTACCTATTGTAACTGCAAACTCTCCCTTTCTAACCTTGTCTGAATCACCTATTTTCGCCACTGTAAGGTCGTCATGTTCTATCTTGATTACAGCTATATCGCTTTTTGGATCTGTCCCTATAACCTTTGCTTCTACAGTTTCTCCTCCGCTAAGGACTACGTATAGCTCTCTAGCATTTTCTATAACATGGTGATTGGTCAGGATATGGCCCTGGTCGCTTATTATTATGCCTGAACCATAGCCTTCTGCTGTTCTCCTGCGCTGTATGTTAAAAAAGAAGTCTTGAACCATTATCTCCTTGGTAGAGGTTATTCCAACAACTGCTCCTTCTACCTTTTCAGCTATATCAACAATTGGATTGTTTTCATCTATCAATAGGTCGTCAGCAAAGCCAAGAATAATTGATTCCTTTTCATCCGTCTCCTCTGTTACTGCCCCTGGGTCATTGTCCTTTCCTGCCATCTTGCCAGGATCTGTTCCTAGTATATTAGACGATATTGCATAGGCAATAGCGGCCCCTAACAGGGCAAAAATAAGGGCTATTGCTATATAAGCCTTTATACTACTTCTTTGTTGATAACGGTCTTCATCAAATTCATAAAAATCACGCATTTTCTAGCACCTCCATAATGCTTGGGTTTTGCTTTTCTCATTTACTATCTATATTATAATATAGGTTCATTAACAAAGTATGAACACGGTGTAAAACAAGTATGAATAGGCAAGCTACTTTCTCGTAGCCTTTAGAGAAAAGATAAAGGCTGTCCCTTCTCCTAGCTTGCTGTTAACCCAAATACTTGAGTCATGGGCATCTATTATCTTTTTAACAATAGATAAGCCTAATCCTGTTCCTACTCTTTTATTGCTCCTAGACTTGTCAATCTGGTAAAAGGGAGTCCAAATATGGCCTATCTCCTCTCTTGCTATACCTGGCCCCTCATCTTTAATCTTTATAAAGGCCTTGTCCTTGTATCTCCAGGTCTCAATAAGCAGGCTACCCCCATCCTTGTTAAACTTTATAGCATTGTCTAGTAGATTTATTATAACCTGCTGTATCCTGTCAGGGTCTGCCTCCACAAAGAGGTTTTCCTCCTTAAAGACCACTTCAATTTTCATATTCCTCTCATTAATGCTTTCCTCTCTTGCTATAAGGGCCCGGCGGATCTGTTCATTTATATCGTAAACCTTTTTTTCTACAGAAAACTGTCCTGATTCAACCTGGGCTAAATCAAGCAAACCGCTTATTAGCCTGTTCATTCTCTCTGTTTCAGTTAAGGCTATCTCAAGGTACCTGTCCCGGTCCTCATCCCCTATGGTCTTGTCTAAAACCCCTTGGATATAGCCCTTCATTGATGTTAGAGGAGACCGCAGCTCGTGGGAGACGTTTGCTACAAAGGTTTTCCTTGTTAGCTCTAGGTTTTCCAAGGCATCTGCCATAGCATTAAAATTTAGGCCTACCTGGCCAACCTCATCCTTGGATTTTATCTGAACCCGTCTTTTAAAGTTGCCAGAGGCTATCTCTCTTGATATGACATTCATTTCAGCTAGGGGCTTGGAAATCCTCCTAGAAACATAGTACAAAAGGAGCATGGAAAGAAAGGTAGAGAAAAAGCTCGCTCTCCATATGCTAAGATAGGTATTTTTTAAGCTAGTACCTAGCTCCTGGATTGGTGAGTGCAAAAATATGGTGCCGATTATACCTTGTGCATTTTTAAGGGGCATACCTACTGTAATCACAGGCACTGTAAACCTATCGCCAAAATTCCCCTGAACCTTTATGGTCTCTCCCCTTAGGACAGGTTCTAGTATCTCATCTGTAAGCCTATGATTTTGCCAAAGCTCGTTATCTGTTTCGGGATAGACATAGTAAATACGGCCATTTGTATCCGTCATCCAAATGCTAACATTTAAAAACCTGTCTATAACCTTGAACTGTCCCTCCAAGGCCCAAATATCATATATACCATAAGTAAAATACTCCAAATATGGGGTTAGGGCATTGCCCTCCCTGATAAGCTCCTGAGTCCTGTTTTCTGTGATAGTATCCTGAAAAAAAGAGGATAGCAGGACTCCAAGGAGGAGCATTGTAGCAATCAGTATAACTGAATAGGTCACCATTAGCTTTACATAAAGGGAGCGGAACATTTATTTCACCTCAAACTTGTAGCCAACAGACCATACAGTCTTTATTTGCCATGAATCATTTTCATGGTTAAACTTTTCTCTCAGCCTTTTAATATGTACATCTACTGTCCTAGAATCACCGAAAAAGTCAAAGCCCCATACATGTTCAAGGAGCTGTTCCCTGGTAAATACCTTGTTTGGATTTGAGGCTAGAAAATAAAGTAGCTCTAGCTCCTTAGGTGGTAGGTCTAGGCTTGTACCATAGTATTTTACAGTATAGTCTTCGATATTTACACTTAAGTTAGGGTAGGATACCTGCCCCTTTTCATCACCTGCTGTAACCTTGTGTCTCCTAAGGACTGCCTTTACCCTTGCCACTAGTTCCTTTGGTTCAAAGGGCTTTACTACATAGTCGTCAGCACCTAGCTCTAAACCTAGTATCTTGTCAAAGGTCTCTCCCTTGGCCGTCAGCATAATAATAGGAATCTGGCTATGCTTTCTTATTTCCTTGCATACCTCCCAACCATCCATACCAGGTAGCATAATATCGAGTACTACTAGGTGGGGAGGATTGCTCCTAAAGGCATCTAAGGCCTCCTGTCCGTCTCCATATAGGTCTACACTATACCCGTCTCTTTCTAGGTAAAGCTTGACCAGCTGGGCTATATTAAAATCATCATCAACTACCATAATCCTATAATTGTTCACCTGTTTAGACCTCCTTAAGAAAAGCTTATCCCTTTAAGTATAAGCTGGTCATGGTCAGTTCGATTTAAAGAGCTATACTAGTTTTTCAACCATTATTATTATATATATTATATATTGACTGGTCTCTACTTTAAAGGTTTTTTCATGTAAAGGAATAAGACTCAGAAGTAACCATAAAAAAATGTCCTGCTGCCAAAATAACAGCAAGACATTTTAAGTTTCCTTAACCTATGATGGATGCTACCTTTTTAAAGCTATCCTTTAGTGCATGATAAAGGTCCTTGTATATCTCATAGTATTGGTCATATACAGGAACATTTTCCTCAATCGCCTCCTGTAGGCTAACAACCTTTATAGCTGTATCACAAGCCTCTTCGACGCTCTTGTATATACCAACACCCACACCAGCTAATAGTGCAACACCTAGTGCTGGTCCTTCGCTTGAGTTTATGGTTGCAATTGGATTGTTAAAGATATCTGCCTGCATTTGCCTCCATAAGGGGCTCCTGCCGCCACCACCAGAGGCCCTAACCTCAGTGACGGATACATCCATGTCCTTTACAATCTCTAGGCAGTCTCTCAGGCTATAGACTACTCCCTCCATAACAGACCGGATCATCTCTCTCCTGCCATGCATGGCTGATAAGCCAAAGAATACTCCCTTGGCATTTGGGTCTAGGTGGGGTGTCCTCTCTCCCATCAAATAGGGTAAGTAGATAAGGCCATCACAGCCTGGCTTAGCCTTTTCAGCCTGTTTGTCCATTAGCTGATAGGGATCTATATCCATAAAGCTAGCAAGCTCCTTTTCCATGTTGCCAAAGTTGTTCCTTAGCCACTGCATGGATAGGCCGGCTCCCTGAGTTACCCCCATAACATGCCATTTGTTTGGTACTGCATGGCAGAAGGTATGGACCCTGCCTTGGGAGTCTATACTGACCTTGTCCATATGGGCAAAAACAACGCCGGAAGTACCTATAGTAGAGGATATAACACCCTGCTTTACGATACCATTTCCGACAGCTCCTGCTGCCTGGTCACCGCCTCCTCCTACTACTGGAGTCCCCTCGCCAAGGCCTGTTATCCTAGCAGCCTCGCTATTTACAGTACCACTTACCTCATAGGATTCGTAAACCTCAGGCATCCAGTTAATATCAATGCCTAGCTTGCCAAGTACCTCCTCACTCCAAGCCCTCTCTGGTACATTGAGGAACTGGGTACCACTTGCATCTGATACCTCAGTTGCAAATACACCTGTGAGCTTGTACCTAACATAATCCTTTGGTAGTAGGATTTTGTCTATTTGATTGAATAGGTCTGGCTGATGGTTTTTAACCCACATAACCTTTGACGCTGTAAAGCCGGTCAATGCAGGATTGGCAGTTATCTCAATCAGTCTCTCTTTACCGATTATCTCTGTTATCTGGTCACACTCAGCCTGGGTCCTCTGGTCGCACCATATGATGGCTGGCCTAAGAACCTGGCCTTCTTTGTTAAGCAGTACCATACCATGCATCTGGCCAGATAGGCCAAGTCCCTTAATGTCAGAAGGATTAACACCGCTTTTTTTGATAATATCTGCTATTGTCTCTGCAGTAGCCCTCCACCAATCCTCTGGATCTTGTTCAGCCCAGCCTATATGGGGTTGGTACATGGGATACTCAACTGTTGAACTGGCTATGGTATTACCCTCAATATCAAATAAAACTGACTTGGTACCTGAAGTACCAATATCCACTCCTAATAGGTATTGCATTTTATAACCTCCTAATTTATATATAGCTGTCTTGTTCGGATATTTATTCTATAAGTCTAGCTGCATTTCCTTCTTAATAATCTAATTAGTGACCTGTCTTCTTATTTTAAGACTACAACAGTCACCCCGGACTCACCCTCACCATATTTGCCTAGCCTAAATGAGTCTACATGGGGATGCTTCCTTAGCATTTGCTGGATAGAGGTCCTAAGGATACCCGTGCCTTTTCCATGAATTATGGTTACCTCCTTTAGTCCAGCTAAAAAGGCTTCGTCTAAATACATATCAGTATTTAGGAGAGCGTCCTCAGCATTTTGCCCCCGCAGGTCAAGTTCTGATGAAATACTAGCTGTCCTAAGCCTTAGCTCCCTACTGGTTTTTTTGACTATAGGCTTTTCCTCCTTGACCAGCCTTAGGTCAGATATATGGGCATTGACCTTCATAATTCCAACCTGAAGGGTGAGGTTGCCAGAGGAGTCTGCCTCCCCTATGACCTGACCCTTTTGATCTAGGCTAGTAATATAGACAGTGTCCCCAGCCTTAAGCCTTTTAGGTGGCTTGCCTCCCTTTAACCTTTTGTCATCAGGCCTTTCCTCTAGGCCATCTACTAGCTCCTTTAAGTCCTTGCGTGCCTGTTCTATGGCCTTGTTTCGTTCCCTCTTATCATTTATCTGGGCTGTCCTTCTGATTTCTTCGATTATTAGGTCTGCACTTTCCTTAGCTTCTTTTAGTATCCTCCTAGCCTCTTGTTTAGACTCTGAGACTATCTTGTCCCTTCTTTGCTCTAGCTTGTCTAGTAGGTCTTGGTGCTTGTTTTTTAGGTCCTCTATCTCAGCTAGATAGGCCTGGGCCTTGTCCCTCTCCTCTTCGGCTATTACCCTGTCTGTATCTATTTTTCTAAGTACATCCTCAAACCTAATGTCTTCCTGACTCAAGTATTTTTTTGCACCATCTATTAGCCTATCATCTAAGCCAAGGCGTTTTGAGATTTCAAAGGCATTGCTTTTACCCGGTACCCCAATAAGGAGCCTAAAGGTTGGCCTTAGGGTCTCTACATCAAACTCCATAGATGCATTTATTACACCTGTGTTTGTTATAGCATAAACCTTTAGCTCGGAATAATGGGTAGTTGCCATGGCCTTTATACCCCGGTCCCTTAAGTAGTCTAGGATAGACATGGCCAGGGCTGCTCCCTCTGTTGGGTCTGTCCCTGCACCTAGCTCATCAAATAGGACTAGGTCACCGGTCTCTGCCTGCTTTAGAATACGGACAATATTGGTCATATGGGAGGAGAATGTACTCAAGCTTTGCTCAATACTTTGCTCATCTCCTATATCTGCAAAGACATTATTATATATGCCCAGGCTAGTACCATAAGCTGCTGGTAGGTTGAGACCTGATTGGGCCATTAGTACAAATAGGCCAACGGTTTTAAGAGTTACTGTCTTTCCTCCTGTGTTTGGTCCTGTGATAACAAGGGTAGAACAGTCATTAGCTAGGTCTAATGAAATTGGGACCACTTCATTTTCATCTATGAGGGGGTGCCTACCCTTTACTATCCTAAGGGATAAATCATCAGCAATCTTAGGGCAGGAACAGTTCATGGCCAAGCTAAATGCCCCCTTGGCAAAGATAAAGTCTAGTCTAATCAAAATATCCAAGGAGTCCTTTATCTCATCTGCCAGGTCGGCAGTTTTTTGGGTAAGGTCAGCTAAAATCCTTTGTATCTCTTCCTCTTCCTTGAGCATTAATTGCCTTGCTTCATTATTGGCCTCTACTACGGACATGGGCTCTATAAAAAGGGTGGCTCCACTTGATGACTGGTCATGAACTATACCAGGTACACTGGCCCGATGCTCCTGCTTTACAGGTATAACGTACCTATTATTTCTTATGGTTATAATAGGCTCTTGCAGGTACTTTTGCATTTGGCTAGAATGTAGAAAGCCGTTAAGCCTCTCCCTTATCCTATCGTTTGCCCTGGCAATTAATCTCCTGATATTTGCAAGACTTGGGCTGGCATTATCAAAAATGCTTTCCTCGCTCTCTATAGAGCTTTCAATGTATTTAAGTAGTACTGGTTGGGATTTAAGACCCTCTACCATGGATGGAATGATCCTTAGGTCCTGTTTGCCCTTGTACTCCTTCATTCTTTTTTTCACACTTGTTATTATGGATAGGACTTGACCTATTTTAAGTAGGTCCTTTGGACTAAGTATTGAGCCTAATTCCGCCTTTTTTAGCTCAAAGGAGATATCTGAAAAATAGGAGACAAAGGAAGTTCCTTCGATGGCTATTATGGATTCAGCCTCTTTTGTTTCCTCAAGCTGGCCTAGAACCTTATCTTTGTCAGCTGTAGGCCTTAGGGCCTTTACTAGCTCTTTGCCAGGCTTTGATTTTGCGAATTTTTCTAGCATCTCGATAATTTTATAGTATTCGAGCACCTTAAGTGTTCTATCATCCATATGATAAGTCTCCTCCAAACTAGTCAACCCCTCTGTAAAAGTGTCCCCTGGTAAAGCCACTAGCCTTTATCCTATCTATTGTTTCTTCTGCTTCAGGGAGCCACTTTCTAGGCCCTTGCCCTTGACTGTGGCCTAAATGGGCATAAAGTTTTATTATGTCTTTGATTTCATCTTCTGCTAATCCCTCAAGCCTTAGACCCCAGGCTCCTGCATTTAGCCTTTTAATTGGTGATATATCGTCTGCTACAAATATAGGCAGGCTATTTAAAAGCTCTGTATAGCATCTGCCTATCCTCTTTTTGCGCAAGGGAAAGCTGTAGCCCATCCTATCGATTAAGGCATCATTGCCCCTTGTATTACAGGCTGTGCATCCTTTTTTAGAATCTACATGAGGACAGTATTCTGTTGTCATAAGGACTATCCTGCCATAAACTGTGATCTCACATGATAGTATACTATTTTTAATTATATCATCTAGCTCGGCTAGTGTTAACTCTGGAGACAGGACTAGACCCCCTATAGCAAGGTCCGCCAGACTTTTTACTGAGGCTGAATTCATTATATTAAAGGAATAGCCAGCATAGGTCTCTTTAATGCCCTTTTCTGCTAATAGGCTTATTTGTCCAATATTGCCTGCCTGAACTGCATCAAAGGCCTGCCAAAATTCATCTGCCAGCCCCCTTAGGTGCCTAAGATCAGCACTTCGGGTAATTGTAGGTAGGCACAGGCCTACCCCTATCCCCATATCTTTGATGGCCCTTATCTGGCCTAAGAGGTCATCTATTCTAAAGTCAAAATCACTGGGATTGTAAAATACCATATCAAGTCCCTTTATAGTATCAGGATCTAGAGCCAGCCTGTCTAAGTATCCATGTAGCCTAGGCCTTTTTGTGCTAGCATTTGCCCCGACCTGCTTAGCTGATCCAGGGCCACTAGTGGCTAGGCTATTCTCCCTATTTAAGCTCCTGGTCTTTTCAGCTCTTAAGTCCTTTATACTGGCTTTTTCATTAAAGTGCCTTATCCGGGCATTAGCTAAATCATTTGCTGCATGGCGGCGTAGCTGATTTAGGGTCGATAGGGGGATAAATAGGTTGTCATCTAGATTAATATCCCACTTTACTATTTCAAAGGGGGTATCTCCTAGCCTTTCTAGCTGGCCTATTATATCCTCCTTTACAGTGGGTCTTGTCCTAGCCTCAGCTACTAGTAGGTCTGCGCTAGCTTTAGCAGATAGGCCTATATTGTCTTTAAATTCTACTTCTGGCCTTAAGCCTTTTTTTAGGGTAACCCTAGCTAGTATGGGTATCTTTCTACTTGCATAAAGGCTTTCATAGGTGCTAGCCGCATCCTTTAATTGGCCTAGCCTAGAGGTCCTGTAGACCCTAATACCCCTAGAAAGTTTAAAGTTAGTCCTGATTCCTACCCTTTGCCCCCTGAAAGCTTTCTCACTAGCTAGTCCTTCTACAAACATTTCACTTAGGGTTTGACCCTTGCCTTCACTTTCGCCAACCCTCCTAAATTCAAGCCCATCTCCTAGACTTAGGTCCTTTTCAAGATCAATATAGGCAAGCCTATTGTCGCTAGAGTGGACAGTACCTATAAAGATACCCCTGTTATTTGGCTTATCATTAGAATAGAGGGTCCTGTGGTCAGTCCCGTAATAATAGCCCTTGGTAAAGCCCCTGTTAAATATCTGTAATAGGTCCTCCCTAGACTGGTCACTTATCTTAGTTTTGCCTAGTTTCATATAATCATCAAGGGCCCTTCTGTATTCCTTTATTACTACAGCTACATACTCGGGTCGCTTCATCCGTCCCTCGATTTTTAGGCTACTTACCCCTGCCCCTATAATCTCATCTAATATGTCTATAGTAGAAAGGTCCCTTGTAGAGAGATGGTATAAGGGCTTTTGTTCCCTTTGCTGCTTACTTTCCAGCCTGTATAGCATCCTACATGGCTGGGCACACATACCCCTATTACCACTCCTGCCACCTACCATACTGCTCATAAGGCACTGGCCAGAATAGGATACACATAGGGCACCATGGACAAAGGTCTCAAGCTCTAAGCTTGTCTTTTCAGAGATCTGCCTTATTTCCTCTAGCGAAAGCTCTCTGGCTAGGACAACCCGGCTAAAGCCAAGGTCTTCTATGACCTTGGCTCCCTCTAGCTGGTGAATTGTCATTTGGGTACTGGCATGTAGACTAAGTTCTGGATAGTCTTTTGCTACTATCTTTGCAAGGCCTAGGTCCTGTACTATAAGTCCATCTACACAAAGGTCTTTTAGATAGTCTAAACAGCCTCTTATATCTCTTAATTCCCTTTCCTTTATTAATATATTAAGGGTAATATATATCTTTACTCCATAAAGATGAGCATATTCTACGACTTCTTTTAAGTCCATATCAGTAAAGTTGTCGGCCATCCTACGGGCATTATACTTGCCTGCCCCTAAATAGACTGCATCTGCCCCATTTTGTACTGCTGCTATAAGGGCTTCCTTGCTACCTGCTGGGGCTAGTAGCTCTATCTGCCTTTTCATTAATCTATCCTCTCCTATCCTTGCTATTATACTACATTAAGGACAAAATGCTTAGCCTTTCTTGATAAAAAAAGAACAGCCCATTAGCTGTTCTGATTCTTGCTGATATTTATCTTTTTTTTGCCTTCCGTGATAGGTCATGAATAGGGGGATTGGAGTTTCTTGTGGTAATGTCCTGTAACTCACTCACCCGTTGGTTTAGTTCTTCGATCTCTGCCTTAAGCTTTATCACTTCATCTGCTAGGTTCATTGCTGTGAGTATAGTTGTCATGGAGACACTTAAGCCGGGTTGAGCTGTGCTAACTTCGTTCATCTTGCGATTTACATAAATAGCTACACTATGGATATACTCTTCGGTTTCATTTGCCCTAATGGTATACTCCCTACCTGCTATCTTTACAATAGTTTTAGTCTTTTGTGCCATCATAAACAACCCCTATATCGCATATTATGATTATATTATACACTGCTTTCCATTTTTATACAACCTTTTTCGGCAAAAATAGCAATAATTCTCTTTTTAATTACCTTAGGCGGGCTCCTAGGTCACTTTCTAGAGCAGCTACTATTTTACTATGAACCTGGTTTACCTCTTGATCCTTGAGTGTCCTGTCAGATGCCCTATAGGTCAAGGAGTAGGCAAGGCTCTTGTAGCCATCAGCTACCTGTTTACCCTCATATATATCAAAGAGGCTTACCTCTTCTAGGATCTTTCCACCTGCACTCTTTATTTTATCTAGAACCTGTCCTGCTGTTATCTCTTTTTTAATGACTAAGGCTAGGTCCCTAGTAACCGCAGGATACCTAGGTAGGGCCTTGTACTTTATTTCTATATTAGTTTCTCTAAGTAATAGGTCAAGGTCAAGCTCTCCAAGATAGACCCTATCGCTTATCCCATAGTTGTCAGCCACTTTAGGATGCAGCTCCCCAATAAAGCCTACAGCCCTATCATCAAGTAGGAGCTTTGCGCATCTACCCGGATGCATGGAAGGGTGCTTATCTTGTATGTATGAAATCCTATCCTCAAGCCTTAGCCTTTCAACTAGCTCCTCTATTAGGCCTTTTAGGGTGAAAAAACTATAGTCCTTGCCATAAGCACCTATAGCTAAGGTCAAAATTTCCTCTGGTAGTTCTTTTAAGGGTATTTCCTTGGGAATAAAAACAGGATTTATCTCAAATACCCTACACCTATCTAGCCTCCTGTTGTAGTTTCTTGAAAGAACCTCTAGTATGCTGGGTATAATTGTTGTCCGCATCATACTATTGTCCTCACCTAAGGGGTTTGCAATCTTGATTGACTTTGGATAATCCTTTGGGTCTGTATAGCCTATGGTTTTATATATATTAGGGCTAGTAAAGGAATAGGTCAAGGCCTCATAATAGCCCATGCCTGTTAGGGTATTTTTTATTCTTTCAAGCAGCCTATCCTTTTGGGTCCTTGTCCCCTTGGCAACAGATGTCTCCATTAGGGTCATGGGTATCTTGTCATAGCCATAAATTCGGGCTACTTCTTCTGCTAGGTCTGCCATGCCCTCAATATCATTTCTATAGGTAGGCACTGTAACCTTGATTTCCTGGCCTAGGTCCTCAATGTCAAGGCCTACCCTAGTCAAAATATCAACTATCTGGCTCACTGGCAGGTCAAGTCCTAGTAAGTCATTTATCCTGCTAGTCTTAACACAAAAGCTTTTTCTTTCAATCGGCCTAGCTAACTCATCAATATGGCCCTCTACTAGTTTGCCTGCTCCTAACTCTTGGACCAACTGTACAGCCCTATCAAGGGCTAGGTCTGTCATATTTATATCCAAGCCCTTTTCAAAACGGCTTGAAGATTCACTACGAAGGCCTAAAGCCTTGGATGTAAGCCTGACACTGCCACCATCAAAGACAGCACTTTCAAATACTATAGTCTTTGTGTTTTCTGTAATTTCTGAATTTGCTCCCCCCATAACACCTGCTATGGCAATGGGTTTGTTTAGGTCTGCAATAACTAGCATGTCCTCAGTCAAGGCTCTGTCCTTGTCATCCAGGCTTACTATAGTTTCTCCTGGCTTAGCATTCCTGACAACTATAGTCCCGCCCTCTATCTTTTCATAATCAAAGGCATGCATGGGTTGACCAAGTTCTAGCATAACATAGTTTGTTATATCAACTATATTATTTATTGGCCTTATACCTGCAGCTGACAGTCGCCTTCTCATCCATAAAGGAGAGGGCTCAATTTTTACGTCCTCTACAAGTCTAGCTGTATATCTTGGGCAAAGCTCTTTATTATCAACCCTTACCTTTAACTGGTCCTTGATATTACCATAGCCCTTGTCAAGCTTTACCTGAGGCATTTTAAAGCTAGTTCCCAAGGTAATAGCCATTTCCCTAGCAAGGCCTATGATAGATAGGCAATCTGGCCTGTTAGCTGTTATCTCAAAATCGATAACCTCACCAGCTAGCTGTAGGGCCTCTTTTATATCCATGCCTAAGGGGTATTCTTCGTTTAAAACCAAGATCCCATCGACTTGTGCTCCCTCATAGTCTGCCTCTGTCAAGCCTAGCTCTTCGCCAGAACACAGCATACCATGGGACTCTACACCCCTAAGCTTGCCTCGTTTTATACTAATCCCTCCAGGTAGCTTGGCCCCATGGACCGCTACCGGAATCAGTTGGCCCTCCTTAACGTTGGGGGCACCTGTTACTATTTGTATTTTTTCTGTTCCTATATCTACAATACATATAACTAGCTTGTCGGCATCAGGATGAGCTTTAATAGTCTCTATCTTGCCTACTAAAACCTTTTGTATATCCTGGCCTAGCTCTATTATCTCTTCGACCTTTGACCCTGTCATTGTCATTTTCTTTGCCAGTTCTTTTGTACTGGTATTTATATTTGTATAGTCCTTAGCCCATTCAAGTGGTACTAGCATCCTGTGTTGCCTCCTTTAAAACTGTTTTAAGAAACGTATATCATTTTCGAATAATAGTCTTATATCATCTATCCCATACTTTATATTTACAATCCTATCAAGTCCCATACCAAAAGCAAAGCCACTGTATTCATTAGGGTCTATATTAACATACTCTAGAACCCTTGGATGGACCATACCAGCACCTAATATTTCGATCCAGCCTGTATAGGAGCAGACCCTACAGCCAGCTCCCTTGCATATGGCACAGGATACGTCAACCTCAGCACTAGGTTCGGTAAAGGGGAAATGATGAGGCCTTAGCTTTGTTTTAGTTTCTGGTCCAAAAACAGCCTTTGCAAAGACATCTAATACCCCTTTTAGGTCTCCCATAGTTATACCCTTGTCAACAACTAATCCTTCTATCTGATGGAATATGGGAGAATGGGTAGCATCTACCTCGTCAGACCTATAGACCCTACCAGGACAAATTATTTTAATAGGTGGTTTTTGTTTTTCCATTGTTCTTATTTGAACTGGGGAGGTATGGGTCCTTAGTAGTATAGTATTATCTATATAAAAGGTATCCTGGGTATCCCTAGCTGGATGATTCTTTGGCAGGTTCAGGGCTTCAAAGTTGTAGTAGTCATATTCAATCTCAGGCCCCTCTGCCACATCAAAGCCCATACCCAGAAAGATATCCTTCAGTTCATTTAGGACAGTTGTTACAGGATGTAGCCTACCTAGTCCTGGCCTCTCACCTGGGACTGTAACATCTATCTTTTCAGCCTCTAGCCTCCTAGTCAAGGCAGCTTCTTTTAGGTCCTTTGTTTTTTGTTCTAGCTCACTTTCCAGCTGATTTCTGACCTCATTGGCGATTTGTCCAACAATCGGCCGCTCCTCGGCTGGGAGCCCTCCCATTCCCCTAAGTACCTGGGTTAGGGCACCTTTCTTTCCTAGGTATTTCAAACGAAACTCTTCGAGCTTGTCAAGCTCATCTAAGCCCTCAAGGGCATGTAGTGCTTCTAGCCTTATCTCTTCTAGTTTTGCTTTCATCAGCTAGTAATCTCCTTTCAAAACTTATCTTATTAAAAAAACCCCCGTCCTACATGGGACGAAGGTCAAACGCCTGCGTGGTACCACCCAACTTCATTTCTACTGCAAGTAATCATGAAATCTCATTAGATATAACGGTCTAAAACCGGTTGGGCCTACTTATAGTTCAACCCACAGCTCAAGAGCGAATTTTGCATCAAGGCCTTATAGGTGTGCTCGCAGCCAAGGCACTCCCTCTCTTTATAAGGGTGTATTGATACTACTTTACTCAATCATTGCCTTTAGTTAAGAGTTATCAATTGTCTATATAATAAATAAGCATTTAGTGAGCCCGTCATCAAAAAGATACTCCAAAACAAATCAGACATGATGGGGTTCAGCTCCTTTTATAGCTTATTTCATGCTAATTATAGCATAGTCATTTTGTCTATTCAAGTAGCTGCTAGTCCTATTTAAAGGCCCTTTCGGTAAAACTCATAGACAAGTATTCCGGCTGCTACTGCAGCATTTAATGACTCAGCTCCCCCTGGCATAGGTATCTTTACCAGCCGGTCTGAGAGGTCTAGTAGGTCCTGGCTTACCCCTTGGTCTTCGCTGCCAATAATAAGGCCTAACTTTTTAGCCGCCTTTTCACAGCTATAAAGATCATCCCCATTTAAGTGACTGGCTACTATCTGGTAGCCTTGGGCTCTTAGCTGTCTTATCAAGCCTAGGTCCTCATTGTCTACATAGACAGGAACTCGCAGGATGGACCCCATGGTTGCCCTAATTACCTTTGGACTATATATATCAGCACACTTGTTTACTAAAATGACTCCTTCTAGCCCCGCTGCATCTGCAGTCCTTATTATTGTACCCAGATTGCCTGGGTCTCTTATACCATCTAATATCAAGAAAAAGCCTGACGTAGCCCTTAGCTGCTCATAGATATCCCTTGTAGTTTTCTCAGCAATAGCCATATATCCCTGGGGAGTCTTGGTATCAGAAATACTTGAAAAGACCTGGTCGCTAACTACTAAAAGCTGGATTTCTTTGTCCTTTGCCCTTTGCCTATAGTCGTCCACTTGACCTAGGTTAGTCTCTGAAATAATTAAAAGCCTAATCTTTAAGGGCGAATCAATGGCCTCATCTACCAGCCTTTTTCCCTCTAGGACAAATAGTCCATATTTATCCCTATATTTTTTTATCTTTAAGGCCTTTATAGACTTGATGGTTTTGTTAGACCCCTTGTCTATAAACCTATAATCTTCTTTATCATTAATCATAGCTATTCTCCTGAAAACGATTTATATCCTCAGCTTTTCCAATTACTACGAGCACATCGTCCCTTTGGATTACATCATCAGCTGCAGGTGAAACTACTACCTTGTCGTCCTGCTTTATAGCCATTATGTTAATACCATATTTTGCCCTTATATTTAAGTCCTTTAAGGATTTGCCTTGCCAGTCCTTAGCTGCCTTTAGCTCTACTATAGAATAGTCAGGCGTAAGCTCAATATAGTCAAGAAAACTTGTAGATACTAGGCTATGGGCAACCCTAAGGCCCATATCTCGTTCAGGGAATACTACCCTATCTGCCCCTATCTTGTAGAGGACCTTGGCATGCAATTCATTTTGTGCCTTGGCCAGAACATGTCTTATGCCAAGCTCCTTGCAAAGTAGGGTTATAAGTATGCTGGCCTGTACACTCTCTCCTATAGTTACCACAGCACCATCAAAGTGTTTTACCCCTAGGGCCTCTAAGGTCCCCTCCTCAGTAGCATCTGCCTGGACAGCATGGGTCACCTTGTTAGCAATATACTGGACCCTTTCCTCATCTATATCAACAGCTAGCACATCATGGCCCATCTTATATAGATTTGTTGCTATACTTTCGCCAAATTTACCTATACCTATTATTATAAATTGTTTCATCCTATCCACCCTCTATCCAACCATAATTTTTTCTTCGGCATAACGGATACTGTTTTGCCCCTTGGAATGCTTTCTGGCAAGAGCTAGGGTTAAGGTCAAGGGTCCAACCCTGCCCATAAACATAGCCAAGGAGAGTACAAGCTTGCTGATATCTCTAAGTCCACCTGTATCCACTACAGAAAGCCCATTGGTACTAAGGGCAGAGCTAGACTGAAAGAGTGCATCTATAAAGGGAATGGCCTCTAGCATTGACAGGGCAATAGTAAATAAGAACAGACCTAATAGGCTAATTATACTAATTGCCAAAGCCCTAGCTGCTAGAGAATTGGGTATCCGCCTTTTAAACACATTTATATCATCCCTACCCCTTATAACAGAAACTGCTGTTAAGAGTATAAGGGCTAGAGTGCTTGTCCTTATACCACCTGCGGTTGAGGTTGGTGAGCCTCCGATAAACATTTGGATAAGCATAATAAACTTGCTTGCATCGGTCAGACCACCTATATCTATAGTAGAAATGCCAGCTGTCCTAGACCCACTTGCTTGAAATAGGGCTCCTAATAGCCTTTCACCTATTGGTCTTTGGCCTAGGGTCATATCATTATTGTACTCTACTAAAAGAATAAATAAAAAGGTAAAGGATATCAAAAGACAGGTCATAACCACCACAATTTTACTATGTAGCGACCACTTTTTAAACTGTAGAGGGTATTTTCTAATCTCAAGTATAACTGTAAAGCCCAAGCTACCGACCAATACAAGCCCTATTATAACTAAATTAATATATAGGTCTCCAGTATAAGCACTAAAACTAGAAAAATCGCCCATAAGATCAAATCCAGCATTACAAAAGGCCGACACAGAGTGAAATATACTGTAGTATATTCCCTTGGCCCAGCCAAACTGGGGGACAAATTTTAAGGATAGTAAAAGCCCACCTAGAGCCTCTATTGCTAGGGTCACTATAAAAATATTCCTAGTTAGGCCCACTATGCCTCCTAAGGAAAATTGGTTTAAGGATTGCTGCATAATAAGGCGCTCTTTAAGGCTAATCCTTCGACCTAGCATTAAGAATACCATAGCACTCATTGTAAGTATTCCTAGACTACCAATCTGAATAAGAAAAAGAATGACTGCCTAGCCAAACAAACTAAATGTAGTTGCTGTATCAAATATTGTGAGGCCTGTTATACAAACAGCCGATGTGGCAGTAAAAAGGGCATTTATTCCCCCTATACTCTCATTGCTAACAGTTGCTATTGGAGTATTTAGTAGGAATGTTCCCATAATTATAATTATTAGTAATACTAATGACAAATACTGTGTTGGGGAAAGCTCATTTCTAATACGCTTTTTTGTAAAAGACAATATAGCCAGCTCCATTTAGTGTTTTTGAGTTAGTTGTTGGCAAAACCCATATGCTAGTATAACATGTAATATTTATTACCTTCAATAATAAAAGAAACCTCTGTCTCGAGGCTTCTTTTATTATGCGTTAAGTTTTTCTTTAGCTACACTTACTAATTGTGCAAAACCATCTGCATCATTTACAGCCATGTCAGCTAGAATCTTGCGGTCTATTTGAATGTCTGCTAGCTTTAGACCGTTTATAAACCTGCTATAGCTTAGGCCATTAATCCTGGCTGCAGCATTGATCCTAGTGATCCATAGCTTTCTGTAGTCTCTCTTTTTAAGCTTTCTACCTGTATATGAATTAGAAAGTGCTCTCATTACTGCCTGGTTGGCTGCCCTGTACCTTTTACTACTAGCGCCATAGTATCCCTTGGCTAGCTTTAGCACTTTTTTCTGTTTTTTATTTCTGTTTAAACCACCTTTTACTCTGGCCATTTGGTTCTACCTCCTTTTACAATTTATTTATAAGGAATCAACTTCCTGATATTTTTTTCTTCAACTGCTGACACATATCCAGCCTTGCGCAGATTTCTCTTTCTCTTGGTAGACTTTTTGGTAAGGATATGGCTCTTGTATGCCTTTGCCCTCTTAACCTTTCCTGATTTGGTAAGTCTAAACCTTTTTGCTGCACCACGATGGGTCTTTAACTTTGGCATAAGTCTTCCTCCTCTCGTCCTATTCTTTTGGTCCTATAACCATTACCATGCTTCTGCCATCTATCCTAGCTTTACGTTCTACAATATAGTCCACAGTTAGCATGGAATTAAATTTCTCCATAACTTCGAAGCCGATTTCTCGGTGTGCCATCTCGCGGCCACGGTATCGGATGCTAACCTTTACCTTGTCACCATGTTTTAAAAACTTACTAGCATTCCTAGCCTTGACACCCAAGTCATGTTCCTCAATAGCAGCTGACAAGCGTACTTCCTTTATATTGATAACATGCTGATTCTTACGGGCTTCCTTTTCGCGCTTGGCTATCTCAAACTTGTACTTACCATAGTCCATAATCTTGCACACTGGTGGAGTAGCCTTTGGCGCTATAAGTGCAAGGTCTAGCCTTCTCTCATCGGCCAGCTCTAATGCCTTTCTTATGGGCATAACGCCCAATTGATCACCGTTACTGTCTATGACTCTAACTTCTTTGGCCCTAATTTCTTCGTTAATGGAGAGCTCTTTATTACTGATCTTGGTTCACCTCCGTGATTTTTAGGTATTACTCTTTGAAAACTCCCACAAATATAAAAAGGAGTGGGAATATTACCCACTCCTTGTATGCATGTCGATATATTTAAGTCAAGACAAACATATAAGAACCTGCTAGCATCTACAGCCAGAAGGTGAGAAGTGGATAACTTCTTCTTTATTGCTCAGTTAGTATATCATATTTGTTTTCTTTAGGCAACCATTCTTTATAAAAATCCTTGTTTTACTTCCTTTAGGATACTACTCTTTGTTAAAGCCCTTGTTTTACTTTCCTTTTGGATACTATTTTCTCTAAAAACCCTTGCTAAGTTACCTTAGGCAATAATTTTTATTCTATAGGTCCTTATTTTCAATTTCTTTTAGTAGAAGCTCTTTAAATTCATCTAGCTTCATAGTTCCAAGGCTACCCTTGCTCCTAGACCTTACTGATACTGTACCGGTTTCTACCTCTTTATCACCGATTATCAGCATATAGGGGACCTTTTCCATCTGGGCTTCACGGATCTTAAAGCCAATCTTCTCATTCCTTAAGTCTATTTCAGCCCTAATATTGCTATCCTTAAAGAGATCAGCTATTTGCCTAATATAGTCGTTAGACCTATCTGTTATAGCTAGTAGCTTTACCTGTACAGGCGCTAGCCAGGCAGGGAAGGCTCCAGCATAATGCTCTGTCAGTATGGCAATAAAGCGTTCAATACTGCCAAAGACAACCCTGTGTACCATAACAGGCCTATGCTTTTCACCGTCGGGCCCTATATAGGTCAAGTCAAAGCGTTCTGGCATTTGAAAGTCTAGCTGTATAGTACCGCATTGCCAGGTCCTGCCTATAGAATCCTCAAGATGAAAGTCTATCTTTGGTCCATAAAAGGCACCATCACCTTCATTTATAGTATAGTCAATACCCTTGTGTTCTAGAGCTTCTTTTAGTGCCCCTATGGCCCTATCCCAGTCCTCGTCACTGCCCATGGCCTCTTCTGGCTTGGTGGATAGCTCTACATGATATTTAAAGCCAAAGACATCATAAAATGAGTCTACTAGCTCTATAACACCAACAATCTCATCCTTGATCTGGTCTGGCAGCATAAATATATGGGCATCGTCCTGGGTAAATGACCTTACCCTCATAAGGCCATGTAGGGCTCCGGATAGCTCATGTCTGTGTACTAGGCCTAGCTCACCCATCCTTAGGGGTAGGTCCCTGTAGCTATAAATTCTTCTTTTATAAAGCAGCATGCTACCTGGACAGTTCATCGGCTTTATAGCAAAATCTGATTCATCAATCTTGCTTAGGTACATGTTTTCCTTGTAATGGTCCCAGTGGCCTGACCTGACCCATAGGTCCTTATTTAGCATAATAGGTGACTTTATTTCCTGATAACCAGCCTTTACATGCTCCTGTCTCCAATAATTCTCCAGCTCATTTCTAAGCACCATACCCTTTGGATGGAAGAAGGGAAAACCCGGGCCCTCCTCTAGGATGCTAAAGAGGTCTAAATCCTTGCCAAGCTTTCTGTGATCTCGCTTTTTAGCCTCTTCAAGCCTCTCTAGGTACTCATCTAGCTGGCTCTTTTTTGGATAGGAAACCCCATATATACGCTGGAGCATCTTGTTTTTCTCACTGCCCCTCCAGTAGGCACCTGCCACACTAAGTAGCTTTATGGCCTTGACCTTGCCTGTTGACAAAATGTGAGGCCCTGCGCATAGGTCTGCAAAATCGTCCTGCTTGTAAAAGGAAATAACAGCATCCTCGGGCAGGTCCTTTATAAGTTCAACCTTGTAGATTTCGCCTGCGCGCTCCATCTGCTCTATGGCCTCTTGCCTTGGCATTTCAAATCTTTCAATCTTGTAGTCTTCCTTTACTATCTTGGCCATTTCTTCTTCGATTCTTTCTAGGTCCTCTGGTGTAAAAGGGTCCTTTACATCAAAATCATAGTAAAAGCCATTGTCAATAGCAGGTCCTATGGCAAGCTTCGCTTCTGGGAAAAGTCTTTTTACTGCCTGGGCAAGTATATGTGATGATGTATGCCAAAATGCTTCCTTGCCATTTTTATCATCAAAGGTATTTATATGAAGGCTAGAATCCTGTAAAATGGGCTTTCTAAGGTCAGCTAGCTGCCCATCCACCTCAGCTGCCATGGCTACCCTTGCAAGACCGCTACTTATAGCCTTTGCTATATCTAAAACACTAGAACCCTTTTCAAACTCCTTTGTAGTTCCATCCTTTAATGTAATGTTTATCATACTTAACACCCTTTCTTTTCTATACAATTTCAATATAAAAAGCTCCCATCCCTAAAAGGGACGAGAGCTAACTCGCGGTTCCACCCTTGTTGACATAAAATGTCCACTCATTTGCTCGTAAAGTGAGCTAACCCTATGCTCCAAGCTGGTATTCGAAAGACCCTTGTCAAAAGGCACTTTCAGCCACGGTGCCCTCTCTCTTTGTGACGGTGTTCAATCTACTCGTTCTCTTCAACGCATAGACAATATTTTGCTTGCTATAGATTATATGCCTGTCAATTTATAAAGTCAAGTAAAAATTAAGCAATTATAAGTAAAAGCAGGCCTTGGATTATACCAATCAAAAAGCCTAAGACGCCACCTAAGAGCTCAATATGCTTTAGCTCCCTGCTTGCAATATCTAGTATCATCCCTTCAAGCTCAGCAATATCTAAGCTATTTATCTTGTCCTCCACCATCTTTTCTATGTCTACCCTTGCAATAGCCTTTTCTAGTGTGTCCTCTACCATTGTATTAAACATAGTCTCAAGCTCAGTATCTAAGATAGAAGCTAGCTTTTTTACTATGGCCTCTCTTATGGCTGAGGGTATCAATGAAGGTATTTTATCCCTTGTCACCTTTAAAACTCTGTGTTTTATGGCCCATATTATATCCCTTTTGTTCTGCCCTTGGACAAGACGGTTTACAATATCCTCTGTTGATAGGAGCTGCTCTTCTATGGTCTTGCCAATTGAACTTGCAATCTCCGCCCGTCTTTTTGGTATCAGGCCCTGTATGCTTATACCTATTAAGGGTATCCGCCATGGGTCATGGGGCCTAAAGATAAGCTTTATTGCCAAATAATTAGTTACCCATCCAATCAAGGCTCCTACAAAGGCCATTATGGCTATGCTTAGCACTTGTAAACTCCTCCACTTTTGCTTTTGTTAATATTATTCTATTTTAATACAAGACCTACTCAAAAGCAAAACACCGGGACTGTTTTAACAAGCCCGGTGAATTTATACTCCCCTTATTGCCTTTTTGGTATAACGCTTTCCTTGCTCATGGTGACTCTGCCGGTAAAAACATTATTTATAGTGTTTAGGAGCTCAGAGTTTTGAAATTTATCAAATTGATGAATCGTAATCCTCTTAGGTGCTAGAGTTATTAGGGAGGAAATTAAAAGATCATCATGACTTATTTCCTTGTCAGAGATCTCCTTTGCCAAATCCTCTAATATATCATTGTTTATAATCCGAAGCTTTGAGTCTAGTAGGGTATACCTTTTATCCTCCTTCATAAGGACATGGACCTCATCGTACTTTGGCTCCTGGATGTCTACAAAATAACGCAATAGCTTTATAAATTCAGTATATTCTTTCTCTACTAATAGGTCGTCTACTGCCCTGTCAACTGCTTCCTCTAGCTCTAGAATAAAATCCTTCATCCTAAAACGGATAAAGCCATCTAAGACTAGTTCATCACTAGTCTCTAGGTGGTCCTTAACCCTCCTCCATACACGGCTACGCCATTTACTCCTTATTGCCTCTGACCGTACAGTTGGGCTGCCACCCCACATAATTGCTATGGCATCCCTTAGGATCTTGTTTTTATCAGCCTTGTCAAAATAGAAATACTCATCCCTTATGATATTCTCAACCAGCTGGGATTGTAGATCCTCTAATATTAGCTCTGAGATACTATCTGCTATATTTACATGTAGCTTTTCATTTATATGAGTTAGGGTCTCCTTGTCATATGGCTCCTTACTTATATAATTAAGAAACAAGATGTTTCCTGCGGTCTTTTCTATTATATCTAATCCATCTGGTTTTCTAAGCCGAGCCTTCCTGTATAGGGCAGCCCTTGCATTTTGGTCCCGTTCATCTATACCGATGGATAATAACTGCATTGTATCACTCCCCTCCACGGACAATTACTGTATTAAAGCTTTATCTTTTACTAGCCCTCTTCTAGCAGGGGGATTATGCTGCCATAGTCAGTTAAATGTTTACCTGCCTGGCCCTTAATCCTTACACCCTTTTTATCAAGAAAGTCCCTAATAAGCTCATAATCCGGATGCCTGCTAATATCTCCAATAAAGGTAATCTCATCAGCTGCGGTTAGACCACAGCTTCCCCCAATAAAACCATAGTTCATACCCCTTAATAATATATTAGCCGGCCTTATAAGCAGGACATCTAGCTTGCAGTCCAAGGCAACCTTGGCTATTCCCCTATCGGATGTTATTAAGGCATCCTCCCCAACTACAGCTACAGAGCATTTTGTATAGCCTTGCTTTACATGAAGCAACTTTACCCCTTGTCTGGCTAGCTCCTCCTTTAAAACAGGATCTGTATACCTGGTGTTATGAAAGGCTAGCCCGCCAATTCTTGCTACATTATATGCAATGTTTTTTGGATAGTTTCTCTCAAGGCTAGTATTCCCCACGACTAATTCAAAGTCATGTTGTATTAATTGGTTTTTAAGAGACTCACTAGTATTTGCTGCAATTAAGATCCGATTATAGCCCAAGGGATGGCACAAGATGTCTGGATGTCCAGATATGGCTTGATACAAATCCTTGCAGGGTTCAGTCTCTATAAGCTCGATACCCTCATTTAAAAGATAATTTTTAAAACTTAGGTCCATCCTATAATCAATCAGGGCAAGCCTTACTGTTTTTGTGGGTATAAATGGGCTTTTTATAAATTTCATTTTTACTCCCTTTGTCCTTTATATTTATTATTATTAAATTTCCTATTAAAAACCTACTGCTATTATATTACGGAAAAGATTACTTTCTCAAAAAAAATCTGCTAAGTTTTCTTAGCAGATTTCTTTGACTATCTAGTACTGGTTATTCATTATACTACTTATTCCTTGTCTTGATTTTGCTGATTTGCCTGCTCTGGCCCCTTTGATGGTTGCTGTCTATCTTCTTTTGGCTTGACTGCTACTTGTCCTTGCTGTTTATTAATTACTTGTTTTTGTCCTTGCTGTTGATTAATTACTTGTTTTTGTCCGCTATTTTGTAGTACTTGAGCATTTGCATTTGCCCTAATTGATTGTCTATTAGTCTTTTTTACCTTTCTATTTATGGCTTTTACTATTAGGTAAATAATCAAGCCTAATAGACCAAACAGCACAAGGAAGGGTAAGGCTACTATTATAAAGAGAAGAAGGTTTTCCAGGATTTCTAGTATTATCTTCAATGAAGTAGCAAAGCCTTTATAAATCTTGCCCCACAAGCTTTCCGCTTCTTCTTCCTCCTCTTCTTCCTCAGTAATTTCCTTTACCTCTTGTATGAATATCTCTAGGCTAGAGTAATCTACCATGGTGTCCCATTCTAATAAGGTTCCTGTAAGCTTTTCAATCTCATATCGCAGATCTGTCAGTTCTTTTTCAAGTTCAATTATATCTGTTAGTCTATTAGCCTGTTGTAGAATAGCTAGTAACCTATCCTCTCTAACTCTTAAGGAGCGCAGTCTTGCCTCTGTATCATAATACTGTGATGAAATATCCTTGCCGTCATTTTTGCTAACTAAAACATTTCCGACATTACCAGCATCTACCATAAATTGTTCTAAGCTATTGCTTGGTACTCGTAGCTTGTAGTTGGCAGTTCTACCCCTGTCCTTTTTATACCTTGCTACACCTTCTACCTTTGAGGATTCTATGTAGCCATTAACTTCTTTTAGTTTTCTAATAACTGTACTTGTTGCATTGTCAAATTCGAGGGTTTCTATCTCCATATAGCCTGTCTTTATGATCTTGTTACCTATCTGCTTTGTTAAATTAGAAAGGTCAAATTCGCTTTCCCCACTAGGTGGACCAATACCATCGGCCTTACTATCATCTGAACCAGATTGCTTTTGCCCACTACTAGGCTCCTTGTTTTCAGAAATCCTATCTATCGCTTTATTTTCTTCAGCACTACAAGCAAATAAGATAGTCAGCACAATTAGCATAGTCAAGATAAGCGCTAGTACCCTTTTCATTATAAGACCCACTACTATTATTATTGATTAGTTATCACTAATCCTATAGTTTATTAGACGAGAGTATAAATAATTGGTTTCATATTAGTAACAAGGCAGTTCTAGCCTATTTAGCCCCTTGCTTAATATATTTCTTCTGCATAATTTGCCTAATTCCTTTAATAGATTATAATTTTAGCCAATATATCCATAACATTTTAATGTCTACCCCTCTACAACCCTCTATTTATCTTTACTAAATACTAATTGTAGACAAGTTTTAGTCAAATTAAAGAATAAAAAAATCAAGGCTACCTTTTAGGTTAAACCTTGATTTACTTTAGCTCTGGTGCCGGAGACCGGAATCGAACCGGTACGATCTGTGAGGATCGCAGGATTTTAAGTCCTGTGCGTCTGCCTGTTCCGCCACTCCGGCAGATATTAATAAAATGGAGGCGGCACCCAGATTTGAACTGGGGGTAAAGGATTTGCAGTCCTCTGCCTTACCGCTTGGCTATGCCGCCTTAATAGTGGAGCGGGAGACGGGATTCGAACCCGCGACATTCGCCTTGGCAAGGCGACGCTCTACCACTGAGCCACTCCCGCATAGTAGATAAGCTAATCCTATCTACCTTTAAAATATTTTCTTGGTGCCTCGGGGCGGAATCGAACCACCGACACGTAGATTTTCAGTCTACTGCTCTACCGACTGAGCTACCGAGGCAAATTGGCGACCCGGAACGGGCTCGAACCGTCGACCTCCAGCGTGACAGGCTGGCATTCTAACCAACTGAACTACCGGGCCAAATGGTGGGAACAATTGGGCTTGAACCAATGACCCCCTGCTTGTAAGGCAGGTGCTCTCCCAGCTGAGCTATGCTCCCATTAAAATGTCACCTCTTTTCGGCGACAAATTAAATTATAGTATATGTATTTTGAAAAGTCAACTACCCATTAGGGCAATTTGTATTTAACTTTTTATAGTGTCAGCATGAAATTTAGCTTTAATAAGCTTAGCCATTGAGCAAAGGCTAACTAGCCTCTATCGCCTCTTACGCAGCTCCTTATATATATCATCTAGGCCAACCTCCTGGTCTACAAGCAGGACTATCAGATGATAGATAAGGTCTGATACCTCGTATATAATCTCGTCTTTTGCCTGATTCTTTGAGGCTATTATTACCTCAGCTGCTTCCTCTCCAACTTTTTTTAGGATCTTGTCTAGACCCTTGTCAAACAAATAGTTGGTATAGGACCCTTGCTTAGGCTTTTCCTTCCGGTCAACTACGACCTCATATAGTTCCTTTAGTATACTAGCGTCAATGCCATAGACCTGGTCTGGAGAAAAGACCTTTTCGCCCTCGTCTACTAGCTCATAGTCATCTCTTACCCTATTAAAAAAACATGAGTATTTGCCTGTATGACAGGCTGCCTTTGTCTGTTTTACCTTTACAAGCAGGGCATCCTTGTCACAATCAAAATACATCTCTTCAATTGCCTGGGTATGGCCAGAACTTTCTCCCTTCATCCAGAGCTTTTGCCGGCTCCTACTCCAAAAATGTGTCTTGCCACTTTTTAGACTTAATTTTATTGCCTCCTGGTTCATATAGGCCAGCATCAAAACCTGTCCTGACTCTACATCCTGAATGATTGCTGGTATCAAACCATCCTTGTCGAATTTTATGGTCCTTATTAGTTCATCCATGGCTTTCATCCATCCTAACTGCTATTGATTTTTCCCTTAGATACTTTTTAACCTCAACAATACTTAGCTCACCGTAATGAAATAGGCTAGCGGCCAGTACTGCAGAGGCTCCCCCCTCTGTCACAGCTTCAGCAAAATGCTCAAGCCTTCCTGCCCCACCAGATGCAATAACAGGAATGGTTACTGCCTCGGTTACTTGCCTGGTTAGCCTAATATCAAAGCCCATTTTAGTTCCATCAGTGTCCATACTAGTTAGGAGTATTTCTCCAGCCCCTAACTGTTCTAGCTCTTTGGCCCAATCTACCACATCTATGCCTGTATCGGTAGTCCCAGCCCTTGTGTATACATTGTATCCACCATCTGGACGGCTCTTTGCATCAATTGCCACGATTATAGGCTGGCTACCAAATTTCTTGGCTGCCTCCCTGATTAAGCCCGGGTCCTTTATGGCAGCTGAAGCAATAGAAAGCTTGGCTACGCCTGCATCCAAGATCCTCTCAATATCTCCCATACTAGCTATACCCCCTCCAACAATTAAGGGGATACTTATCCTATCTAGAATCCTAGCTACTGTATCAAGTAAAAGTCCCCTGCCTTCAAGGGTGGCAGAAATATCTAAAAAGGTCAGCTCGTCAGCCCCAGCCTGACTATATGCATATGCAGCTTCTACGGGATCTCCTAGATCCTTTATATCGATAAAATTTATACCCTTTACTAAGCGGCCATCCTTAATATCCAGGCAGGGTATAACCCTTATATAGTCCATTTAGCTTCCCCCAATCTTGAGTGCATCTAAAAGTTTAATATCCTGCGTATATAGAGCCTTGCCTACTATTGCTCCTGCCGCACCTATGCTTTTTATCTTACTTAAGTCCTCCAAGGATTTTACACCACCTGAGGCGATTATATCGAGGCCTGTTTTAATGATCATCTCTTGTGTTTCCTCAAGATTTGGTCCCTCTAGCATCCCATCTTTTGCGATATCGGTATAGATAATTGTCCTTACACCTATTTCTTTCATTTTAAGGCCTAGGTCTACAGCAGATATATCCGTTTTTTCCACCCAGCCCCTAATGGCTACTTTTCCCTGGCTGGCATCAATGCCTGCTACTATTCGGTCACCATAGATTGATACAGCTTGGTCTAGTAGCTCTTGGTTTTCCACTATGCTAGTACCTAAAATAATTCTTTGAATCCCATAATCGTCTAATAGCCTTTTGATTTTTGCCATTGATCTAATACCGCCACCTAGCTGAATGGGGATTGAAACAGCCTTGGCCATATTTTTGATAATTTCTTCATTTGGGGACAAGCCATCAAAGGCCCCATCAAGGTCTACAACATGTAAGTACTTGGCACCTTGTCTTTCCCAATCCTTTGCCATTTGTACCGGATCCGTTCCATATACGGTTACATCCTCAGCCCTACCCTGTAGGAGCCGAACCCCCTTGCCTCCCTTTATATCAATTGCAGGAAATATTATCATGGTCTCATCCTTCCAGTATTTATGCTCTTCTTTTTCTTTTTTTGTCTCCAAATAGGACCTTAAGACCCTGGTCCTAATCAAGCAGGCCCTTTGTAGAGGGACTAGCCTCCCAGTCGCTACTGGTCTTGACTGCTTCCTTTAGGCTCCTTGCCAATGCCTTAAAGGCTGCCTCTATCATATGATGTGTATTGCTACCATAAAGGACCCTAATATGGAGAGTAATCCCGCCATGTATAGCAAAGGCCCTAAAAAACTCCTCAAGTAGCTGGGTGTCAAAGTCACCAACCATAGGGGCAAGGTTAGGAAATTCTATATGTAAATAGGGACGGCCAGAAATATCAAGGTTAACAAGTGCTAGGGCCTCATCCATTGGTACATAGGCGGTTCCGTACCTTGATATACCCTTTTTATCTCCTAGAGCCTGGCTAAAGGCCTTGCCTAGCACAATACCCACATCCTCAACGGTGTGGTGTCCATCTACCTCAATATCTCCTTTGGCCTCTACTGACAGGTTAAACCTAGCATGGGCAGCCAGTAGGGTCAGCATATGGTCAAAAAAACCAATGCCAGTACTAATCTCTACATTCCCCTGGCCGTCTAGGTCTATAGCTACAGCTACCCTTGTCTCCTTTGTTGTTCGGTCTGCCTTTCCACTTCGTTTCATTACCAGCCCTCCATATTAGTAATTGCTTCTGCCATACTCCTCAAAATAAACTCATTATCCTTTTTTAGACCAACTGAAATACGTAAATAATCATTTAATAAGGGGTGGCCTAAGAAATGCCTCACCAAGATACCCTTGTCTAGTAGGCCCTTGTATATTGCCTTGCTATCTCCCACCTTGGCTAGGATAAAATTGGCCTTGGATGGATAGGGAAATACCCCCTTTAGTCCAGCAAGTTTTTTAGTTAGGTCCTCTCTAGCCTCTATGATTTCTGCTACCCTTTCCTTGTAAAGGTCTGTATGATCTAGGATAAGCTCAGCAGCCCTTTGAGAAAAGGAGTTTACATTGTAGGGCGGCTTTATCTTGTATATTTGACTAACTAATTCCTTGTTGCTAATTAAATAGCCCACCCTCAGGCCTGCCAAACCATAGGCCTTGGAAAAGGTCCTAAGTACTACTAGGTTGGGAAACATGTTTACCAAGGCTGCCATGGACTGGCCCCAAAACTCATAGTAGGCCTCATCTACAACAATAATTCCCTCATAGCTATTGGCTAGGTTTATGATATCTGCTATCTCCATAACAGAGCCTGCAGGGTTATTTGGACTACAAATATGCAGGACCTTTGGCCTATGTACTTGTATGGCCCTTTTAATCCCGTCTAATGAATACTGAAACCTATCATCTAGTGGATAGTTTATGGGCTTAGCTCCAGCTAGGCTGGCATAGTAGGCTACCATACCAAAGCCTGGAGATGGACAAAGGACCTTGTCCCCATAACCTGCAAAGGCAGTGGATATTATCTGTAATAGCTCATCTGAACCATTGCCAATTAGGATATTATCTCTTTCTAAATTTAGCCTAGAGGCTAGTTTATCCCTTAGCCTATCTGCATTTGTATTGGGATAATACTGGTAGTTGATCCCATTTAATAGGTCACTAGCTAACTGGGATCGGATCTCCAAGGGGAGACCATAGGGACTCTCATTAGCATCTAATTTTAAGATAAAGCTTTGTTGCCTGGCATCATAGGCCTTTATATGCCTAAGGTCCTCCCGTAGATACTCATTAATCATCAACTTTAAACCTCACTTCCACTGAGTTGGCATGAGCTGGCAAGCCCTCCATCCTAGCAAAGTCTGCTACATCCTTATAAATCTTGCTCAAGGCCCCCTTATCATAGGACACTATACTGGATTTTTTCACAAAATCGTCCACACCTAGGGGAGAGAAAAAACGAGCTGTACCGCTAGTTGGGAGTACATGATTGGGACCTGCCATATAGTCTCCCACAGGTTCAGGAGTATAGGGACCTAGGAAAATGGCTCCTGCATGTCTTATCTGGCCTAGTAGCCTCATCGGATCTTTGACCATAAGTTCTAAATGCTCAGGAGCTAGGTCATTTGATAGGATGACTGCCTCTTCTATAGAATCAACAAGGATACAGGCTCCATAGTTAAGTAGGGACTTTTTAATTGTATCTCTTAAAGGCTGTTTCTCCACTTGTCTTTCTAGTTCCTGCATAATGCTATTACAAATATCAATAGAATCTGTTATCAATATTGCAGAGGCCATGATATCATGTTCAGCCTGGGACATTAGGTCTGCTGCTATAAAGGCGGGCTCTGCAGTCTTGTCAGCTATAGCTACAATTTCGCTCGGTCCTGCAATCATATCTATATCAACCTGCCCATAGACCTGTTTTTTGGCTAAGGCAACATAGATATTGCCTGGACCTACTATTTTATCTACCTTTGGTATGGTTTCAGTACCATATGCTAGGGCTGCTACTGCCTGAGCCCCTCCTAGAGTATATATTTCATCTATGCCTGCGATTTTTGCTGCAGCCAGTATTGAAGGGTAGACCTTGCCATCCTCCTTAGGAGGAGAAACCATAACTAGTTCTTTGACTCCTGCTACCCTTGCAGGTATGGCATTCATCAGGACAGATGAGGGGTAGGCTGCCCTACCACCTGGTACATATAGGCCAACCCGGTCCATGGCACTAATCTTTTGACCGAGCAGGACTCCTTGCTCATCAAGGCTAAACCATGATTCCTGCCTCTGCTTACTGTGGTAGGCCTCTATCCTTTGGGCTGCCTTTTCTAGGACTTGGATTAGTCTTTTATCTGTATTATCATAAGCCCTTTGGATTTCCTCTTTAGCTACTCTCATTTTGTCAGGGCTTGGTATATCAATCTTGTCGAATTTGCTAGTAAAGTCTATTAAGGCCCTGTCGCCTTTTTCCCTAACAGCCTTAATGATCTTTAAGACTTGGTCTAATTCCTTTTCAGCCTCAAGCTGGGAAGGGCGACTGAGTATTTCCCTTATTTCCTTTAGGCTCCTGCCCCTACCATCGATTTTTCTAATCATATTACTCCCCCTCCAATAGGTCCTTTAGCCCGTTTATAATCCTTTTAATTTCATTGTGCTTGGTCTTGAGGCTGACTTGATTTACTACCAGCCTAGCACTGATAGGGCAAATCTCCTCTAATACAACTAGCCCATTTTCCACAAGGGTCCTACCACTTTCAACAATGTCTACTATCACATCTGATAGGCCAGTCAAGGGGCCTAGCTCTACAGATCCGTTAAGCTTTATAATCTCAACATTTTCGCCCTTGCTAGCAAAGTAGTTGCGGGTAATATTAGGATATTTGGTAGCTACCCTAGTTTGAGTATTGGTTATACCGCTAGCTTTCCTATTTGCAAATCCAGCAACCGCCAGCCTGCAAGCACCAAATTTCAGGTCTAGCATTTCATAAAGGGGTCTGGCTTCTTCAAGCAGGGTGTCTTTACCTGCAATCCCTATATCCGCTGTCCCATATTCAACATAGGCAGGCACATCACTGGGCTTTACCATAATAAACCTTATTGAATCATCATTTGTAGTAAAGATAAGCTTTCTTGACTTGCCCCTTAACTGCTTGCAATCAATGCCTATCTTTTCTAATAGGTCTAGTGCATGGTCTGCTAGCCTACCCTTTGCCAAGGCTATGGTAATCATAAAAAGAACCTCCCCTTACAGTCTGTACTCATTTATTTGACCATTCTTGTATTTTATAACTTTCCCGATACCCTTTTTTATAGCATATTCACTGGCTGTAGGTCCCCCGCCATCAGCTAGGAAAATCTCCACCCTCTGACCCTTGCTCCTTAAGTCCTTGGCCAAATCATAGCCACCATTGTCTACCATAGGATCAAAGACAAGGAGGATGTCTGTAGCAGGGGGCGACTCTAGTCCCTTTTGCCTTTCTAGGGCAAGGAGGAGTCTCCTTGTTTCAAGTGCAAAGCCTGTTGCAGGCAGGTTAAGCCCAAACTCTGATACTAGGGTGTCATACCTACCACCACTACATATGGGATAGCCCATGTCTTTTATCATGCCTCTGAAGATTATACCTGTGTAGTAGTTAGGACTATGGACCATACCTAAATCTATGGCAATATAGTCTGACAGACCATAGTTACTTAGCATCCTACATACCTGACCTATGTTTTCTAGGGCCTTTTTACTTCGGCCAGTATTTGATAGAGTTTTAGCATAGTCTAAGACCTCACTAGCACCAAAAAGCATGGGTATCTGAAGTAGCTTATTTTTTGTATCAGCTGGCATGGCTAGGTTTTTTAGTAGGATTTCTAGGGCTAGACTGTTTTTTTGATCTATTAAATGCCTTAGGTCCTCTGACTGATTTGCATCTAGGCCTGCCTCCTCAACTAGTCCCTTAAAAAACTCTACCTGGCCAATGTCTATTTGAAAATCCCTTAAGCCTAACTTTAATAAGGACTCTATACTAAGGGCTATTACCTCAGCATCTGCCATTGGGTCACGAGAGCCCAAAAGTTCTATTCCAGCCTGGGCAATTTCTCTTTGCTTGCTTTGGCCCTCTTCCTCATACCTATACACGCTACCGATATAGGAAAGTCTAAGGGGTAATGGGTATTCCTTCATTTTGGTAGCTGCTATCCTAGCAATTGGCATAGTAATATCTGGCCTGAGCACCATAATTCTGTCACCAGGTTCAAAGAACTTGTACATGGTTTCTTGTTCTATTGAGGCGGTTTCACCCTCAAAAAGGTCTAGGTATTCAAACAAGGGGGTGTCTATCTCATCATAGCCACTAAGGTTAAATAGGTCCCTTAGCCTTTCTTCCATTTTCCTTCGGTTGTAGCACTCATCTGGCAGAGTATCCTGGACACCCTCAGGTATTTGTTGTATTCTTTTGCTTGTCAAGGCTTTCATATTCCTCACCGCTTTATTAGTTTATCGATTTAATATGCTAAATTGATAAAATTATACACTCGGCCTTTTGGAATGTCAAGGGAAATGCCATATTTTTTTGCAATTAATTATAATTGGCCATTTAGATATGAGGAAGAACTAATATATAAGGCAAAACTGAGCCAGCCTACTATGGATACTGTAATCATATTGATATTATATGGTTAGGTAAGTACTGCTTGTCAGCTAAATATGATGTATAATATAAGACAGTTATTAAGGAGGCGAAATATTTGATCGATTATCATATGCATACCTATTACTCTGATGATGGGAAAATGACTCTAGACCAAGCTTGCAAAGCTGCAATAGATAATGGGCTATTAGAGATAGCCATTACTGATCATATGGAGATTGATTGGCCATACAGGGATATGCCCTTTGAAATAAAGGATATAGATAGCTACATAAAAGAAATAAGCCAATGTAGGCAAAAGTACGCTGGCCAGCTGTCAGTAAAAACAGGGGTTGAGTTGGGCATGCAGCATACCACCTTGGAAAAGTCCACTGCATTTATAAATAAGTATCCCTTTGATTTTGTTATAGCCTCATTTCATATAGTAGATGGTTGTGACCCCTATTATCCAGAGTACTATGAGACTAGAACAAAAAAAGAGTCTTATATAGATTACTATAGGACTATATATGATATACTGCCAAAATATAGTGACTACAATGTCTTGGGCCACCTAGACTTGGTCAAAAGGTATTCTCCCTACGAATATGAAGAGGATGACCATAAAATCGGTCTAGATATTATAGAGGCCATATTAAAGACAGTCATTGACCAGGGCAAGGGTATTGAGCTAAATAGTTCAGGCTTTGCCCACAAGTCCCAGGTACCTATGCCCCATCCAGAGATAATAAAGCTCTACAAGGACCTAGGAGGAGAGATAATAACCATAGGGTCTGACTCACATAAGGCAGAATCTGTAGCCTATAAAAATAAGGCTAGTATAGACCTATTAAAGGGCCTTGGTTTTAAATACATTACCTGCTTTGATAGGATGGAGCCTGTATTTATAAGGATTTAGCATCATAGATATTAAAAAGAAGGGCTCAATAGCCCTTCTTTTATTGTGTCATAGTATTACTTGCTTTATATACTTATTTCTATTGTCCTAAACCAAGAATCCTGCAATTTATACTTATTTTCCTAATAGCTTTAATGCCTTATCTACAACATTTTCTACAGTAAAGCCAAATTCTTTAAATAGGATATCTGCAGGTGCAGAGGCGCCAAAGTGGTCTATTGAGATGACCTCACCCTTTAGGCCTGTATACTTGTGCCAACCGAAGGAGCTGGCTGCCTCAACTGCTAGACGGGCTTCTACATTTTTAGGTAGCAGCCTTTCCTTGTATTCATCGGACTGCTCTTCGAAAATCTCCCAGGAGGGCATACTAATTACCCTAGCATCTATACCCTTATCCTTTAGGACCTTCTTGGCCTCCATAATCAACTGAACCTCTGAACCTGTAGCCATAAGGATAAGGTCTGGGCTAGCCTTGTCTGAATCGGACAAGATATAGGCTCCCTTGAAGGCATCCTTGCCAGTTCCCTCAAGTAGGGGCAGGTTCTGTCTAGTAAGTACAAGAGCTGTTGGGCTATCTGTCCTAGATAGGGCTAGTAGCCATGCAGCTGCAGTCTCCCTAGAGTCAGCCGGCCTAATGACAGTAAAGTTTGGCATACTGCGTAGGGCTGCTAGGTGCTCTATTGGTTGATGGGTAGGACCATCCTCACCCACCCCAATGCTATCGTGGGTTAATATATAGATAAGGGGTAGCTTCATGAGGGCTGATAGCCTCATAGAGTGCTTCATATAGTCACTAAAGACAAAGAAGGTAGCCACATAGGGCCTGAGTCCTCCATGAACAGCCATACCGTTACCGATGGCAGCCATGGCATGCTCTCTTACACCAAAATGTATATTGGAGCCGGCATAATTGTCCTTTGTAAAGGCCTCCCTATCCTTCATATCTGATTTGTTAGAGGGTGCTAGGTCTGCAGAACCTCCGATTAGATTAGGTAGATACTTAGATAGCCTATTTAGGACTGTACCCGAGGAAGACCTGGTCGCTGTTGCTCCCTCAAAGGCCCATATTTCTTCATTGTTTATGATATCCTCATCTAGCCCCTTTTGCTGCCACTTGTCCCACTCATCTGCTAGGTCTTTATACTCTTTTTTATATTTTTCAAATAGGTCAAGCCAGCTTTGCTCTGCCTTGGCAGCCTCCACAGCAAAGGCCTCCATATGGGACCTAACCTCATCTGCTACATAAAAGGAACCTTCAGTATTGTAGCCTAAGAATTTCTTTGCAGACAGGAGGTTTTCTGCTCCTAGGGGCTCACCATGGGCTGAAGCCTTGCCCTGCTTTTCAGGAGACCCGTATCCAATCTCTGTTGTTATAACAATAAGGCTTGGCCTAGTATTGTCGGCCTTGGCCTCTTTTATTTTCTCATGTATTTTAGCTACATCATTACCATCCTCAACATAAAGGACCTGCCAGCCATAGGCCTCATAGCGCTTGCCAACATCCTCTGTAAAGGCTAGGTCAGTGCTACCTTCGATGGTTATGCTATTTGAGTCATATAGTACAATAAGCTTGCCAAGTCCAAGGGTGCCTGCCAGGGATGCGGCCTCGCCGGAGATACCCTCCATCATGCAACCGTCTCCTGCTAAAGCGTATGTATAATGGTCTACTATCTCATAGCCAGGCCTATTAAACTTGGCGGCCAAATGGGCCTCTGCCATAGCCATACCTACTGCATTAGCTATACCCTGTCCTAGGGGTCCAGTAGTAACCTCTACCCCTGGTGTATCTGTATATTCTGGATGTCCAGGAGTCTTGCTGCCCCATTGCCTAAAGTTTTTCAAGTCATCAATAGAAACATCGTAGCCAAATATGTGCAACAAGGAATAGATAAGCATAGAACCATGGCCAGCTGATAGGACGAACCTATCCCTATTGACCCAGTCAGGGTTTTTGGGATTGTGCTTTAATTCTTTGGCCCATAGGGTATAGGCCATAGGTGCAGCTCCCATAGGTAAGCCTGGATGGCCTGACTTTGCTTTTTCAACGCCCTCTGCTGATAAAATCCTTATCGTATTTATACAAAGCTGATCAATGTCAATATTTGTCATTCTTTATCCTCCTGTTCTGTCTTCCTTATGTCTTAACTACCATTTATTATATTCCATAAGGGGATTTTATTCAAATTATTTTAGCAATATTGCTGTTTAATTACAAAAGCCCTAAGCAAATTTCTGCTTAAGGCTTTATTTTTTCATATTTGCCTCGCCCTATAGGATAATGCAGATGAGACCTCCGCTGCCATCGTTGATGATCCTTTGTAGGGTCTCTTGAATCTTTAATTGCGCATCCTCTGGCATCCTCATTAGCTTGTTTGATAGGCCTTCGTTGACTAGCTCATGTAGAGACTTGCCAAAGATATTAGAATCCCATAGCTTTGATGGATCTGTTTCAAATTCATCTAGTAGGTATTTTACCAGCTCTTCACTTTGCTTTTCTGTCCCAACTATAGGTGATACCTCAGTCTCTATATCAGCCCTCATAAGGTGGAGTGAGGGAGCACTAGCCCTTAAGCGTACCCCAAACCTGCCCCCCTGCTTTATAATCTCTGGCTCCTCCAAGGTCAGCTCATCCATGGTGGGTGGTACGAGGCCATAGCCAGTTTCTCTAACATCCTTTAGGGCCTCCTCTAGCCGGTCATATTCCTTTTTAGCATGGGCTAGTTGCTTCATTAGACCTATCATCTGGTAGTCACCCTTGATTTCAAAGCCGCACTCTTCGCCGAGAACCTTGTAAAATAGGCCTTCCTTTGGTTCTAGTCTAACTGATATGTGGCCGGTCCCTAGATTTATATTATCTACCCTGGCCTCTTTGACAAAGTCAGACTCTTTAATCCTATCAGCTAGACCCTCTATTTCTCTAACCCTAGCTATTTCAGAGGTGGCTTCAGTAAAGGAGGATATTATGTGGTTGATGAGCCAATGGTCCTCATCAAGGCTGTATATCCATTTAGGTGAATCTAGTTTTATTTCAGTGATTGGGAACTCAAAAAGTACATTACTTAGTATTTCGTAGATATCATTTTCCTCAAGATTTAAGGCATCAAGGGCAAGAACCGGTACATTGTACTTTTCCTCAAGTGCATCCCTTAGCTTTACGGTATTTTCCTCATAGGGATATTTTGAATTTAGGACCATTACAAAGGGCTTATCTATCTGCTTAAGCTCCCTAACCACTCTCTCCTCTGCCTCTATATAGCTTGATCTGGGTATATCAGTGATACTACCATCAGTTGTCACAACAAGGCCAATAGTGGAATGGTCCTTTATAACCTTGCGGGTACCGATTTCTGCAGCTTCCTCAAAGGGTATATCATAATCATACCACGGAGTCCGAACCATCCTTTGAGCTTCGCCCTCCATATGTCCTATTGCTCCCTTAACAAGATATCCTACACAATCAACCATTCTTATATTCAGATTGGCATTCTCCCGGACAGCAATCTTGACAGCTTCGTTGGGAACAAACTTAGGCTGGGTGGTCATTATTGTTCGGCCAGCACCACTTTGTGGTATTTCGTCCCGGGATCGTTCCTTCTCGAATTCGTTATCCATGTTAGGAAGGACCAGTAAATCCATTATTCTTTTTATCAATGTGGATTTTCCTGTTCGAACCGGACCTACTACTCCTATGTATATATCACCATCAGTCCGTTCTGCTATATCCCGGTACAGGTCAAACTTCTCCATCAACTTTCCCTCCCTTACTAGTGGTTAGAATTGGGAGCCAGTTTGCCCCAATATCTAATATCTAGCATATTATTTCATACTTAATGTATATTGACCCTAGCAAGGGAATATGACAAGTTGTCAGGAAAAAATGAGTCTTATAGCCAGTTAGCTTGAATATCTTCTACTATTTCTTCTATCTCATAGGTCTTGTCCCTAAGCATCAATTCTTTTACAGCCTTATCTGGATCCTTTCCTTCGAATAATATAGTATAAAGCTTGCTGGTAATTGGCATTTCAATGCCTAGCTCTTTAGCTAGTAGGTAAGCGGCCTTGCATGTCTTGACCCCTTCTACAACCATGCCTATTGAGCTTAAGGTTTCTTCTAGACTTTTGCCCTGGCCTATCATTATACCAGCCCGCCTATTTCTACTATGCATACTAGTACAGGTCACTATTAGGTCTCCTATACCAGTTAAGCCAGCAAAGGTTAGTGGAGAAGCACCCATTGCCTCTCCTAGCCGTGCTATCTCAGCTATACCCCTAGTCATCAGGGCAGCCTTTGTATTATCACCATAGCCTAGACCATCGCTAATACCAGCAGCCAAGGCGATAATGTTCTTTAGGGCTCCTCCTGTCTCAACACCTACAATATCAGGGTTGGTATAGACCCTTAAGCTAGGGCCCATAAATATATCCTGGACCTTTTCTGCTGCCACTTTAGAGTTTGATGCACAAACCAAGGCTGTCGGGATATTTCTACCTACCTCCTCCGCATGGCTTGGTCCAGACAGGACTACAAGATCCCTATATGGTATTTCTTCATCAATTACTTGGCTTAGCCTTTTTAGGCTCTCTATCTCAAAGCCCTTTGCAACATTTACTAGGACTTGATTGGATTTTATGTAGGGCGCAGCCCGCCTTGCCATCATACGGACTAGATGTGAAGGCACTGCAAAAACTACAAGGGACGCCCCCTCGACTGCCTCTTTTATATCATTGGTAGGCTCTATGCCCTCAGGTATCCTAACACCAGGTAGATATTGCTTGTTTTCTTTATCCTTTATTATGGTATCTATGACCTCTTGTTCATATACCCAAAGTCCTATTTGGTATCCCATATTAGCCAAGTGAACTGACAGGGCTGTTCCCCAGCTACCTGCTCCTATGACCGAAACCCTTTCTCCCATATAAATTACTTCCCTTCTCATTTTCTCCTAAAGCTTATTTTGTTCTCATTTCCAATTATCAGCCTGCTGATATTGGCCCTATGCCTTAGTATAGCCATCAAGGCTAAGAGGCTACCTAGTATGATTATTTCTACAGGGTAGGAAAATACTATAAGCAGTATTGGAAAAAGCGTTGCACAGCTTATTGACGCCAAGGATACATAGCGGGTCAGTAGCACTAGCAAAAGGCCAAAGGCTAGTAAAATAACTGCCAATTCAATCGATAGTACTAATATAACACCAAAGGAGCTAGCAACTCCCTTTCCACCCTTAAAATCTAAGACTACTGGCCAATTGTGGCCTACCACCGCAAACCCACCTGCAACCAATATTCCAACTGGGCTGCCTATTATCCAAAGGCCTATTAGGGCTGCAAGTATGCCCTTTAGAACATCGCTAATAAAAACTATAGCCCCAGCCCTTAAACCTAGTACCCGGTATGTATTAGTTGCACCCGCATTACCACTACCATGGTCCCTAATATCTATATTTTTCATACCCTTGCCTACAAAATAAGAAGCTGTAAAGTTTCCTAATGCGTAGCCTATTACTGCTACAAGTAGATATAACATAATTTTTTGCCTCCTATTTAGTCCTGTCTCTGACGATTATCCTGAGGGGAGTACCCTCAAGGCCAAAGGTCTTTCTGAAATAGTTTTCTAGATACCGCTTGTATGAATAATGCATCAGGCTAGAATCATTCACAAAAAGAACAAAGGTAGGTGGTTTAACCGCCACCTGGGTACCGTAGTAGATCTTTAGCCTCCTCCCTTTGTCAGCAGGGGGCTCGTTTACAGCCATAGCATCTGTTAGGCAATCGTTTAGGACTCCTGTCGATATCCTAAAGGTACATTGGTTATAAACATAGTTGACAAGCTCTATTATCCTGTCTACCCTCTTGCCTGTCTTTGCTGATATAAATAGGCTAGGAGTGTAAGTCATAAAGGCAATCTGATTTGTCAGCCTGTTTCTGTATTCATTCATAGAGCCAGTATGCTTAGTTATAAGATCCCATTTGTTGACTACAAAGATTGATCCCTTGCCCTCTTCATGGACCAGGCCAGCTATCTTTTCGTCCTGTTCTGTGGCTTCTTCTGTGGCATCTATCATAATTAGGGCTACATCACACCTTCTAATAGCACTCAGGGCCCTTAAAACGGAATATCGCTCAAGTGGATCTGTAATCTTGCTCTTGCGGCGAATGCCTGCAGTATCTATTATAAGATACTTTTGGCCCCTATATTCAAAGCTCGTATCGATAGCATCTCTCGTTGTGCCGGGTATGTTACTTACTATTGAGCGCTCCTCACCTAGCAGATAGTTAACCAGAGAGGACTTGCCTACGTTGGGCTTGCCTACTACTGCAATTTTGATTATATCCTCATCCTCGTGACTTGCCTCAACCTTGTCAAGCCGGTCTATAATAGCATCTAGTAAATCACCTAGGCCCCTTTTATGAGAGGCAGATATGGGTATTGGGTCACCAATTGCCAGGTTGTAAAACTCGTATAGGTTTACCTCTTCTTCTACAGAGTCAAGCTTGTTTACACATAATACTATGGGTTTATCAACCTTCCTTAACATAGTGGCAACTTCATTATCTGCTGGGGTTATACCCTCCTTGCCATCAACCATAAAGAGGATTACATCTGCTGACTCTATGGCTGCCTGGGCTTGATTTCTCATTTGAATTAAGATCTCATCCTTGCTATCTGGCTCTATACCACCAGTATCCACCAAGGTAAAGCTATGGTTGAGCCACTCTACATCTGTATAAATCCTATCCCTGGTTACTCCCGGGGTGTCGTCTACTATTGATATCCTTTTGCCGGCTATATTGTTAAAAAGCGTGGATTTGCCAACATTGGGCCTACCCACTACTGCAACAATCTGTTTTGCCATGTTTTTACCTCCAATTTATAAGCCTATATAAGACCCTTTATAAGTACTGGTCTAAAGGGTTACTAGTAAAACCAACTGCCTAGCTGTCAATACCTAAAATAGCGTCTACAAGGGCCTGGCCATCTACCTGGACCACCTTAACCTCTAAACCTGTTTCCTTTTCAATACTTTCAAGGGCTAGGTCATCTAAAAATACATCTTCTCCACGTCTTAGCATAACGTGAGGTAATAAGATTTGGTCACCTAAAGACCTGCCTTTGACTGAGGATAATATATCTTTTCCTGTAACTAGGCCAGCTACGGTTACATTTTCGCCAAAAAACTGGTTTTCAACAGCAATAACCTCTACCTTGACCCCATACTTTTCCTCTGTTTTGCCAGCTAAGCTACGGATTATCCCCTCTGCACTCTTGCCGGTTATAATGCTAAGCCTTTTGTGCCTTGCCTTTATACCATCTCTAGACAGGAGGGCCTCTTTAAATTCATCGATAAACTTTACTGTCAAGCCCACACCATTTTCTAACTGGGGAAAGTCATCATAGCTATCAAGGCTTGGTAGCTCTCTTTTTGCCTTTAGATAAAACTCATCGGCCGCATATATAAAGCCTATATTTGAGACAGCCCTTAACTTTTCCTGCCAAGACTCTACTATATCTATGACCTGACCTGCTGTCTCCTTATTGTAGGGCTCGACTGGCTCTAGCCCCTCCCTATGCTTGGTTAGGCCAACTGGAACTACAGCTGTGGACAAAACAGAAGGATACAAGGACCACAAATCCTTTATAGTACTGTCTAGCTCCTGTCCATCATTATAGCCTGGGCATAAAACAATCTGGCAATGCATCTTTATTCCAGCTTCTGCTAGCCTATATAGGTACTTTAGGGCATCCCCTGCGAACCTATTGTTTAGCATTTTGCACCTAAGTTCTGGATTTGTCGTATGAACTGATATATAAAGGGGACTTATTTTCTTTTCTATTATCCTGTCTATATCCCCACTATCCATATTGGTCAGGGTTATATAGTTGCCCATCATAAAGGATAAACGCCAGTCATCATCCTTGTAATAAAGAGAAGATCTCATGTTGTCTGGCAGCTGGTCTATAAAGCAAAATATACACTTGTTTCTGCAGGACCTTTCCTTGTCAATCAAATCATGGTCAAAACTAATCCCAAGATCCTCTCCTGCTTCCTTTTCAATCTCAATTTCCCACTGACTCTTGTCTTTTTTTTCTACAAGTAGAGTCAGTTCCTCACCTGCTAAATGCTCCTTGTAGTCTAGTATATCTATGATTTTATTATTATTTATAGAAAGTAGTATATCCCCTGATTCCAGCCCAGTTTCCTCAGCTATTGAGTCAGAATCTACCCTTTTTATCCTGTGACCCCCTATATGGTCTTTCGTCATTATTTCAGCTCCGTCCATCTATATAATATCTGTTTATAGTACCTGCTACTAATTTTCTTATGTAATTATTATCTGCTATATATTTATTTAAGTCAAGATTAATCCCTAGCCGACCTTAGTTTTTCTTTAACACCCTTGACCAAATCAAGGAGGACAGGATAGGTCCTTCTGATTCCCCAAACGGTCATTGGCCGACCTATTGTGACTATGCCTAGCTTTCTTGTTATAAAGCCCCCGATAGAAGTTATGGGATGAAGCCTTACCCGGGCATTTACAAAAATAAGGTCATCATGCCTTTTACCACAATGGTTTAGGTAAGATTTTATAAGCGGTATTAAAAAAGTATTTGAGTTTTTCATACCCATTATATAGATATCTAAACCAAGTTCATCCCTTCCAACATAGACAGGGGTACCTAGTCTACTATTCTCCATTTTATCATAAAAGGGTACACTCTGGAATTCCTTCGCAGAGGGTACCCTCTCATACGGTAGGTATTTAAGATGTATTGCAGCACAAGTGACGGAGGTATGGGCGCCACCGTAGCAGTAATAAACAAGTTTCATAAATTCATTCCCCATCTAGGTCCTGTCTAGTGTTAAAAACAAGCTCTTTGCATTTCTTGTAGGTCCTTTTCATCCAAAAATGAAAGGCCAGTCTGAGAATCCTTTTTCTTTTGCTGAACCTATAAAATCCTTCTATTAAAAAGGGTATAGGACCCTCTAAAGGGCCTGCCTTTACTAGATGGACTGCTTCTGTTTCTGTAAATATCCTAACAAAGCCTTCAAGTGCAAATTTGGCCATATCTCCTTGCCTTTTGCAGCCTAGGGCATAGACCTCCCTATGTCTATCATCTAGGCCTATGTATAAAAGGTTTCCAAATTGCTGGCTATATCTTTTACATAGGTTCCATTGGCGGTCTATCTGCCCTTTTGAAGGTGACTTGCCCCTATAGCTACCTGTGTGTAGGGCAGCGGCGAGGTAGGCTGCATAGGTACTCCAATAGCTATAATATATGATCTGCATTCTTGCCTACCCCTTTGCCTTTTGGCCCCTACTTTCTTTTCTTTCTTCGACCAAGAAAGGAGCTAAAGTCCTGGCCATCAGATTTTTTAAACTTTGACCTCATTTCCCTAGAACCGGTACTAATAAATAGAAAACCAACAATGCCCACTACAGCAATAATTACAAGCCATAGTATACCACTACGACCAGCTGTGGATTTTTCTTTATCAATGGGCTTGACCCTTATCTGTTCACCCTCTGTATCACCCTTTTCTTGGTCATGTTTTTTTACCTGACCACCGAACATGGTTTTTGAGATAACCTCTGCTAGGTAGGCTGTTGATTTTTGTGCAGCCTCCTTGCTATTACCAAGGGTACCAAACTCAAATAGTAGTGACCTAGGGGATAGTTCCTGATTGTAGGTCCCCTTACCAATAAAAATATCCTTGATAAGGCCAGGATAGGTTTTGTCAGCTACAGACTTCACCTTTTTGGCCAGTTCCTCATTTGCTTTCCTGTTTTGGTTTCGCCTACCTATAACTATCCTTACCATGGACATATCTTGGCCATCGACCTTGGTTACATAATGGCTTTTAGGTACTCCATCTCTATGAATATCAAAAACTGCGGCTATGGGCATATTGGATTTAATTAGTTTGCTTGCTGTTTGCCTAGACCGCCTATAGGCGCCTGCATCATGGGGGTCATGGGCTGTTTTATCAAATACCGCCTTAATCCCCCTTTTCTCTAGGTTCTTTTTAAAGGCTTCTCCCACATCTAAAATCCCTCCCCCTCCCTTTATACTTTGTTTACCATCAGAGGGCAGATAGGATTCTGAATTATGGGTTGAATACATGACTATACAAGCGTCTTTAGAAAGAGCCGCTGTTTTAACTGCATTGTCTACCAATATGGTCTCTAGGCTAGCCTCCCCCTGATACTTTGCATAGGCAATCCTTTTGTCTTTGTCTACCCTAGTAACCTTATAATGCTTGTTATCGCTACTTATATACTCATCCTCAGCATAGATTTCCCTTGCCATAACTGTTAGCTCATCACCATTTTCGTCCACTAGGGTAAAATAACCGGGGTCAGGCTCATACCAGTCATCAGCCTCTACTATTGGACCTAGTAAAGCGAAAACTAGGATACTAGCTATTAACAGCCTAATGGTTTTTTTGCTCATTGCCATCTCTCTCCTTTTCGCCTTGCTCCTCTTTATGCCTAGACTTGTCCTCAGCCCCCATGGCACTAGTAAACTCCGCACTGTCAAAGGTCATATGCTTTTTATCAGTACCTCCCTGCAACTTTTCCCTTAGCTCACCTATAAACTCTGCTAATAGGACAGCTAGTAGACCAGATATTACTACAATATCCAAGGCTCCAGCGCCCCCAATACTAATTGGGGCAGGTATATTTCTAATAATATTCTCAAGGCCCTGTGCTAGGTCCGCAAGGATTACTCCCCCTACACCAGCAATAAAGGATGCCCTTCTAGACCTACCAAATAGGTAAGCAATAATCCCAGCCAGTATCCCATATACATAATTAGGATCAATAAACATGGTCTCAGGGTCATCAGGTAGTAGTTTGCCGGCTAGATAAACTCCAGCTGCAGCAAGTATAGCTGCCAATATTGACCTTGTTTTTTCTTTTCTCGTTCCTGCCTTTACATAAAGGTAAACCACCAATATTAGGGGAATTATTGCGCCCCCTATATTGATGGAAAAGTATCTACCAAGGGATATATCAGGAAGCAGGCCGCCGATAAAAATACCTGCCATAAAAAAAAGGGCAGTCTTATCATTTAGCCTCATCCGATCTAATATATTCTGTCCTAGACCAAATAAAAGAAGAATGGATACTACAGCTAAAAGTGTTAAGCCAAGGGGCATTAACATCACCTCGCATCGAGATTTTTTTACTAAGCTTAGCTTTCCCTTCTAGCAGTTGATGTATGCCCAAAGAAATGATTAAAAAACTTGTCTTAAACAAGCATCAGAAAGGCTGCCAGGCTACCTGTTTTGCCCTTGTCTGCCCTATGACTAAAGAAAACCTTGTTATTACAGGCTGTACAGGTTGAGGCCAGGGTAATATTTTCCTCCCTTATGCCTGCATTTATAAGTTGTAGTCTTATTAGACTCCATAAATCTATGTGGTATTTCTCAGCCTTTTTCTTTACTAATTCAGCCTGGTATTTGGGATAATTAGTGGTGAAAAGTTCTGCTACAGGCCTATCTACCTCAAAGCAGCACTGGCCTATAGATGGACCTATGCCTACTAAGCAGTCAGATGGGTCGGTGGCAAAATATTCCTGCATTGCAAGTAAGGTTTTCTTGCCAATCTCTGCTAGAGTGCTCCGCCAGCCTGAGTGGGCAAGTCCTATTGCCCTTTGCCTTGGATCTAAAAAGTAAAGGGGAACACAATCTGCATAAAAGGTAACTAGGGCTAGCCCAGGCCTGTTTGTTATAAGACCGTCACATCCTCTAATATCAGATGGCCTATCAAAGCCCTTACCTGAGTCTGTTTCATCGACTAGGGCTACCCTGTCCTTGTGGACCTGGTCGGAAAATACCATCTGCCTTGTCTCTATCCCCAAGGCCTGGCATATAATTTGAAAGTTCTTTTTAACATTATCTGCTGAGTCCTTGCGCTTAAAGCCTAGATTAAGGCTAGCCACTTCACCTTGGCTAACCCCTCCTAACCTCGAGCTAAAGCCATGTTTTACAAGGCCTGTCTCCGTAAAGGAAGGAATAGTATAATAATAAAGCTCTCCTAGCTTGTTTTCTTTAAATTGTGAATCAATCATTGGGTCCTTTTTCCCTGGACTTGTACCTGGCATGGCTTTCTCTCCTTTTCTTACTAGCTTTAAGCTTAAAAAAACGAAGCCATGTGGCTCCGTATTATTCTTCGTTTAAAAGCTTTTTTAGTTCATCCATAAAGGTGTTAATGTCCTTAAACTGCCGGTATACAGATGCAAACCTAACATAGGCAACCTCATCTAACTCTTTTAGCTTTTTCATAACCAGCTCTCCGATTCTTTCGCTGGTTACCTCCTGGTCTAGTGTATTGTATACCTTTTTTTCAATATCTAAAACTGCTTCGTCTATTAGCTTTTTGGGGACAGGCCTTTTCTCGCAGGCCTTTAGCATACCTGATAGGATCTTGCTGCTATCGAATGCCTCCCGTCGGCCATCCTTTTTAACTACGATTATGGGTACATTTTCAATCTTTTCATATGTGGTAAATCTCTTATTACAACTTATACATTCTCGCCTTCTCCTGATAGTTGAGCCCTCATCGGTGGGACGTGAATCAATGACCTTACTATCAATATAGCTGCAAAAGGGGCACTTCATTGGGCCTACCTCCATCTGATTTATGTACCCATTATATTATTATTAGCCACTTTAGTCCAGCCACTAATTGACAAAGCAGCTAGAAAACTAAGGATAACGCCTAGCTTCTATATCAACTAATATCACATCATCACCAATCTTTTTTATCCTTTCCCAAGGTATTACAATATCATCTCCATTCTTTATAAGGCCCATCCATTTGCTTGAGCCTGGTACTATAATAGCTGTAATCCTACCCTCGCTTAGGTTAAACTCCATATCTATAATAGTACCTAGTCTACGACCATCCCTAATATTTATTACCTCTTTTACCCTAAAGTCCGATGATTTGGGCACTAGCTACCACCCCATAACTAAATATGATATACACTTAATCATATTCAGGAAAGCGATAATAAATGTATGTCCTTGTTAGTGGGGCTTTTGTAGCGACACTTTAGCTTAAGGCTAGTTGCCTTAATATACCCTTTCCTAAAGACTATGACTTATGGGCTTTAGATAGGATATTACCAACAATGTTGCCTAAACTAGGCCTAGTTCCGGGCTTTTATATATTTTTCCTCATATGCTTTAATGCTGTCTTTTCAAGACGTGAGACCTGGGCTTGAGATATGCCTATCTCCTCTGCTACCTCCATCTGGGTCCTTCCCTCAAAAAAGCGGAGGGTCAAGATTAACTTTTCCCTATCATTTAGCTTTTTAAGGGCCTCTTTTAGGGCAATCCCCTCTATCCAGCTCTTGTCCTGGTGCTTTTCATCACTGATTTGGTCCATTACAAAAATGGCATCTCCACCATCATGGTAGATAGGTTCAAAAAGAGATATTGGATCCTGGATGGCATCCAGGGCAAAAACAACATCCTCCCTAGGCAGGTCTAGTTCCTTGGCAATCTCACCTATAGTAGGCTCCTGGGAGTTTTTATTTATAAGCTGGTCCCTTACCTGTAGTGCCTTGTAGGCTATATCTCTTAAGGACCGGGAGACCCTGATGGGGTTATTATCCCTCAGATACCTACGGATTTCCCCTATAATCATGGGGACAGCATAGGTGGAAAACCTGACATTTTGGTTTACATCAAAATTATCAATGGCCTTTATAAGGCCTATACAACCTACTTGAAATAAGTCATCTATATGCTCTCCCCTATTATTAAACCTTTGAATAACGCTAAGTACTAGCCTAAGATTTCCCTGTATAAATTCCTCCCTAGCGCTTTCATCACCAGCATCCATAAGTGAAAAGAGCTCCATCATTCTTTCATTGCTAAGAACAGGTAACTTTGAAGTGTTTACACCACAAATTTCAACTTTAGTTGTCCGCATACTCTTCTCCTCCGTCTGCTTGTCTTCAAAAGGTTACTGATTATCACTTGTGATAGGTAAGTAAAACATCAATTAACCTTCAATGAAATTATTGCCTCAGACAGTAGGATTTATTCGCTTAAACCATACGACTTATTTCCTTTTGTAGCCTTTTTATTATTCTTTTTTCAAGCCTAGATATGTAAGACTGGGATATGCCAAGCATATCAGCTACCTCCTTTTGTGTCTTTTCTACGCCATCCTTTAGGCCAAACCGAAGCTCCATTATAGATTTTTCCCTATGGGTCAGTTTATCCATAGCTAGCTTTAGTAGTTCCTTATCAACCTCGTCCTCAATGTACTTGTATACTAGGTCGTACTCTGTACCTAATATATCAGATAGCAGGAGTTCATTACCGTCCCAGTCGACATTTAGGGGCTCATCAAAGGATATCTCAGATTTGATCTTGCCATTTCTCCTTAGATACATAAGGATTTCATTTTCTATACAGCGGGACGCATAGGTGGCAAGCTTGATATTTTTCGTAGGGTTAAAGGTGTTTACTGCCTTTATAAGGCCGATGGTCCCAATTGAAATAAGATCCTCAACCCCTATGCCTGTGTTTTCAAACTTTCTGGCTATATAAACAACCAGCCTAAGATTCCTCTCTATCAAGGTAGACTTTACAGACATATCCCCCTGGCCTAGCTTGCTAATTAGCCTTGTTTCCTCCTCACTTGTCAAGGGTGGAGGTAGGGCCTCGCTCCCGCTTATATAATGAATATACCTCCTCCTTAGGGAGGGAAAATGGGAAAGTAGTCTTAGCAGTAAAAGCCTTATTCTAAGCCTTATTTTCTTTAACACTGGCATTGGTAAACCTCCTGTTATGGTAATATTTGTGGCTGTATAAGCCCATGGTACTCATTATCAAAGGTAAGCCTTTCTTTTTTTATGCCAACCATGATATCCTTTATAAACTCCCATCTTCCATCTATCAAAATGCTTGCCTTGTCAGGCTTGTAAGCCATAATAAGGCCACTACCATTAACACTTGCATAAGGTATCAGCCTAAACCTATCAAGCCAGCCTGATTCAAGCAGGCTATCTTTAATTTCTTTGTTTTCTAGCTGAAAAACACTGCCTCCTTGCCTGTATAGCCTTTTTATTTCAAGCGGTAGAACCTGCTTTATAAGGTCATACTCAACTAGCATAACCGGACTCTTGTTGATGGGGTCACATAGGTCATTGCCTGTATCTAATAGGGCATCTAAGCTAATAATCTGTCCTTCAAAGTATAGCCTTATCCTATATATTAGGTTTTTTGTATTAATTTTTTTAACTATTAGGGGCCAAAGGGTACGGTAGAGGATTAATAAAAATGTAGCTGAGTATAAGATTAGCCTAATGGGAAAGTCCTCTATGATAAAGAGGCCATTTTCAACCATAAGTTCTCTTTTACTAGCATAAAAGAAAGCGAAGCAGGAACCAGCCAGCAAAAACGTAATGGCATAAAAAAAGCCAATAAGCTTTAAAAAATCTTTTAGCCTGTAAACCCTATAGGCTAATAGGACCATGAGAATTGACAGGATAAGCTTAAAGGGTAGGAAGGAAAGAAAATGAAGGCTAGGTACAAGCAAAAGCACTGCGTACAAGGCTCCCATACTAGCAGAGGCCATAAGTCGCCATAGGGAAGAGCTGTTTTTTGCAATCCTCCATACCAGGTATAGGATCAAAAAGTTCACACAGGCATTATTTAGCCAGATAATATCTATATACCTATATACCACCATTGACAATGCCCCCTATAGCTAGAAGAAGCTAGCCAGCCCTTTTTATAAGCCTTTTTATATAGGCTTTGAACTTCTTGTGGTCAAACCCCTTTTGTCCATATTATATAATAGGTCTAGCTAAAAACATGTAAAACGGTGGTGGCCAAAACAAAAAAATAACGACAATAAAAAGATTTTATTGTCGTTATTATAGGTATATTTTTTTGATTATTATTTTGTGAATTTATTTCTTCTGAGGAAGGTGGGTATTTCAAGATTGTCAAAGTCTTCGGTTATAATTGTGGCAGGATCTTGGGCTCTCTCTGTCCTCCTAGTTTCAGGCCTACGAGGTCCCTTTTCAAAGCCTGTTGCAATAACAATAATCCTTATCTCATCCTCTAAGGCCTCATCTATAACAGCACCAAAGATGATATTTGCATCTGGATCGGCTGCCTGGGACACAAGCTCTGCTGCTTCGTTTACCTCAAAGAGTCCTAGGTTTGCCCCTCCTGTTATATTAAGAAGGACTCCCTTGGCACCCTCAATAGTGGTTTCTAGCAGAGGACTTTGGATGGCCTGCTTGGCTGCATCAGTAGCACGATTATCCCCGCTACCCTTGCCTATACCCATGTGGGCTAGGCCCTTTTCCTTCATGATAGTTCTAACGTCAGCAAAGTCTAGGTTGACAAGTCCAGGTACAGCTATAAGGTCTGATATACCCTGCACGCCCTGCCTTAGGACATCGTCTGCAATCTTAAAGGCCTCTAGCATGGAGGTTCTTTTCTCAACAACCTGTAGTAGCCTATCATTGGGTATGGTGACCAGGGTATCAACCCTGCTCTTTAATTCGCTTATACCCATCTCTGCATTTATCATTCGCTGCTTACCTTCGAAAATAAAGGGTTTTGTAACTACTCCAACTGTTAGAATTCCTAACTCCCTAGCAATCTCCGCCACTATTGGAGCAGCACCTGTACCAGTGCCACCTCCCATACCTGCGGTAATAAAGACCATATCTGCACCCTTAAGGATTTGAGCTATATCATCCTTGCTCTCCTCTGCAGCCTTTTGGCCTATCTCTGGATTGGCACCTGCCCCTAATCCCTTGGTTAACTTTTCGCCAATCTGAATCTTTTGGGTTGCCTGAGAAACATATAATGCCTGCTTGTCTGTATTGACGGAGATAAAGTCAACACCCTTTAGGCCATGCTCTATCATCCGATTTACAGCATTATTGCCTCCTCCTCCAACACCAACTACCTTTATGGTGGCAAACTGATCCATATCAATGTCAAATTCTAACACGCCTTACCCTCCTCCTGATCATCTTTATTGTCTTTCTTTTAGTTAAAGCTAATGGATTTTAAGTATTTTTTTATGTTTTCAACAATATTAAAGCCTTTAATAGCCATAGTCTGGCTAGCCATAGCTATTGAGTATAGGCTTGTGTATACTGGACTAGTTAGGCCAATAAGATCGGGAGCCCCAATCCTTACTGGCATTTGCAAGACTCCACTAGCATAGTCCTTTATGCCTCTTAGCATAGCCAGTCCACCGCCGGTTAGGATTAGTATGCAACCATCCTTTAAGAGGCCACTCGAAACTGCCTTTGCCTTGGCTAATAGGAGTATTTCCTCTACACGGGCCATAACTATCTGATTAGAAAAGTCTGTGCTTAAATTTGCTTCAGTTGGGCCCTTTTCTATCTTTGGGTCTGGGTCTTGCTCATCAAGCTCTTTTTGATTGTCATAGGCTCCTTGGCCTAATATGCAGGACCTTTTGAGCTTTTCAGCCTGATCAAAGCTTATATTAAGTCCCATTTGTAGGTCCTGGCTTATGTGCTTGCCGCCAACGGGCAAGCTATCTAGTACTAGTGGCCTTCCATCTTCGAAATAGGTTATTCCTGTTGAATGGCCCCCTATATCTATAAGTAATACTCCAGACTCCATTTCCTCTTGTGTAACTATAGCATTTCCTATGGATGCTGATTCGGACAGAACCTGGCTCAGGCTTATGCCCAAGACTGAAAGCTGGTCCTTTATCTTGTCTATAAAATCATTGTCCATGCAAAGCAAGGAGGATTCTAAGCCTAGGGTATTTGCATATAAACCATATGGATCTACTATACTTAGGCCATCTACATTAAAGTTACCATAAAATACATCTGTAATCTCCCAAGGCCTTGCTAGAGTATAGTCTTCTGTAAGTTTTCTTAGCCTTCGAATGTCTCGCCTGCTAATATGCTTTCCAGGCTCTATTTCCTTGTAATTTCTAATTAGCCCACAATACTCGTTTGCTAAAGCAAGACTGGCCCTTTTAACCTCCTGGCCTGCTGCCTTTTCGGCTTGTCCTATAGCTTGGACCAGAGCCTGCTGCAAGGAGTCGGGATTTTCACGATTATCTCTATGGGTATCAGGATAAGTATAGTTACCTAAACCTAGTACTTCTATTTTGTTATCCCTTGTGGGTCGATATATAAGAACACTTAGTTTGCTTGTACCAAGTTCGATAGCTGTATGTATAGTCTTCAATAAAAAAACCCCTTCTACCCTCTAATACTAGCTATTAGGGATATGTTATCATATATTTAGCATCAGTAGAATAGCAAGTTCAAAATTAGTATGATATTTTTATATTTATTCTTCGTTATTAGTAGCTGTATTGGGCTTTTTCTTTAACCTTTGTAGCAAATATCTACGAATAAGGGCAAAGTTCTGGAAGAGCCTGCTACCAAAAACGAAAATCGCAGCTAAATATATTGGCACGTCTAGCCTATCACCAATATAGGTAAGGCCTGCCGCCAAGACAGCATTACCAAAAAAGCCTGTTAAAAAAACATCCGTTTCAAACTGGTCCTCTAGGTGTGATTTTATACCACCAAAAACAGAGTCAAGAGCAGCTAAAAGCGCTACGGACATATAAGATGAGTATGCAACAGGTACACTAAAGGGTAGTACCATACCTAAGACAATTCCAATTATAATCCCCAATAGAGGTAACCACATATTTTTCACTCCCTAACTGTACTGGCAAACTTTAATTCTATTTCGCCTAGATATCTTGGTATTTCTATATAGTCTAACTTTTTTATCTTAAACTCTAGGCCCCAGGCAACAAGGTCATTGTAAACGCTATCTGGCTGCTGAAAGCTGGCAGCTAATATATCAGGGTCGCCTATAGCATGGATTATAAAAGGGGGAGTAAAGCGTCCATACCTGCCTACGTTTATAGTTGGCCCTCCGCAGCTTATCCTGGAATTGGCCATTATCCTTGTCCCGTTTATTGCAATAGCCTCTGCACCAGCAGCTTTTAACTCGTTTAGCACATTTAGTACATCACTATCATGGACAATAAAATAGTTAAAATTATTTATAATGATTGAATCTCGTTTCCTATCGTTTAAGACAATTTCTACACCAGGGCCCTCTAAGGCTACGTAGCCAGCATAGGCCCTTGTGTTTAGGAGTTGTTCATTTATAAGGCCAGCCTGGCTATCCCGTCTGGCTGCATCCTGCTCAAACTGCAGAATTGCTGCTTGTAGCTCTTTTATCCGGTCCTCATGTTCTTTTTTCTCTGCCTCTAGCTTGATCCTTTCTCTATTAAGGTCCTGGACCTTTTTAACAGAGGTTACTTCTCCTATTTCAATGTTTTTGCCCTCCCTATCAAAGGCAAGTACAGAAATAAAGCCAAAGATTACACAGGCCATTGTTATCAATAGGATCTTCTTAGTATTTTCCATTAACATCTCTCCATTAACCGCTACTGTACGGGTTTGGCATGTCTAAACTGCAAGTATCCATTAAACTTGGCCACCTTGAGTTTTTCTTCCCTTTGTATCTTGATCTCTAGCTCTTCGCCTAGGCTGTCAGCAACACCGCCTAATAGCTTTAATGAGGCCTCTAGAGTATCTGGATTGCCTATGGCCTTTATAACAAAGGGGGTAGAATACCTATTAGTGTTTATTACAATAAAATCCCCTGCATTTCTAATCTCAGAGGTCGATATTATTCGCTCATCATTTATTGATATAGCCTCTGCCCCAGCAGCATTTAGCTCATTGACTAGTAAAAGTAGGTCATCGTGATATACATTACGGATAATAGTTGATTCATCATACCAGGAATTTATCTTTACTACATCTATAGTAACAATAATGCCCGGTCCCTCTAGCTCGGTTAAGCCTGCCAGAACCCTAGAACGCTCAAGCTCCTTGTACATAGTATCGTTGAAATCACCATCATCCTTAGCAGCATTCTCATACTCATGTAACATCCGCTCTAAGTCCATAATAAGCTGCTGTTGGCCAGCTATCTCCTGGTTTAGCTTTTGGATTTCGCTAGTTAGCTCCTGGGTCCTTTGTAGGGATACGCTCCCGCCAACATTTTGTACATTTTTAAATTGTGAGGCCAATGCTAGCCCTAGTATTAGGCAAACAAGCAAAATGGCCGCTTGTCCTCCTCTTGTCTTTTTCAATCTGACACCTCATTTAAATCTTGATCAGGTCTAAAAACTGCTTTCTCTGCAACACTTACGTCCAAGGTCCCCTTCATATCACTATTGACTATCTCTGTATAAGCATCTGATAGGAGCCAGGCCAATTTCTTTTCTAGCTGAACAGCCTGTCCTAACTCAAGCAAGACTCCTTGCCTGGTTAATAGCTTTATGTTGTCAACATTTTCTAAGGAGATCTCTGATATCATATGCTGAACCCTTCGCTTATATATGGAGTCTAAAAGTTCATTTAAAACAACTTGCTTAATCTTTTCGCTCTCTATAAGCTCAAACTGGGTCCCTTTCTTAAAATTAAACTCCCTAAGCCCCTCGATCTTAAAGTATTGGTCACTGCTTTCATCCTGCTTTATTAGATCCATGATAAATGCATTTTCATCTATTAGTAAATATGAGCTAAGGAAGGGTATGTAGGCTACCGGTGTCCTCTCCTCTATATAGATCTCCACCTCATCAGGTAGCCTTAGGACTACATCCTTGACTATTGGATAGGGGTCTCTACTTTCAATATTTTCCCTTACCTGCCTGCGGTTCACCTTGAATATACTATCACCATAGGATATACCTGATATACTAATTATAACATTTCTTTCAATATGTTGACTACCTATAATTGAAATTTTCTTTATATTAAATATATCTGTACCTAGGATAACCACTGCTGTTGTAGCAGTTAAGAGCAGTAGGATTAATATAGCACCTATCCTTGTCCCTCTAGACTTCATGGCCCCCTCCTCCGTTGTTTATCTAATGCACCTTAAGCATAGATTCTACCACATGTCCTTGCTTGATTGCAAAAGCCAAATTTAGCTTACATTAGAGCCTATTTACCTATTTATATTTATAGCCTTTCTATGTCTGCTCCTAGGGACCTTAATTTTTGCTCTAGGCCCTCATAGCCCCTATCTATATGATGGATATTTTCCACTATAGTCTCTCCCTCTGCATTGAGGCCAGCCAAGACCAGGGCTGCTCCACCCCTTAGGTCACTAGCATTTACCTGGGCTCCCTTTAGCCTGTTGACACCCTGGATTACTGCTATTTTACCCTCTGTCCTAATATTGGCCCCCATCCGAATCATCTCAGGAACATGCTTGAACCTATTTTCAAAGATATTTTCAGTAATAATGCTAGTCCCCTGCGCTACTGTAAGCATACTCATCAAGAGCGCCTGCATGTCTGTAGGAAAGCCTGGGTAAGGATAGGTCTTTGTGTGTTCTATTGCCCGTAGCCTAGTGGGTGCCTTTATCCTCACACTATTATTGAAATTGATAATAGAGCAGCCGGCCTCTCTGAGCTTTGTAACCATAGACTGTATATGCTCAAAGTTAACATTACTTATAGTAATCTCACTACCGGTGATTGCGGCAGCTGCTAGATAAGTGCCTGCCACTATCCTATCTGGTAGGACCCTATACTCGCTCCCATGAAAGCTCTCAACGCCTTCTATTGTAATGGTATTGCTACCCGCTCCAGCTACCCTGCCACCCATGCTGTTTATAAAGTTTTGTAGGTCAATTATCTCAGGTTCTTTGGCTGCGTTGCGGATTACGGTAGTCCCCTCTGCCTTGGTAGCTGCCAGCATGATATTTTCTGTTGCGCCAACACTAGGATAGTCTAAATGAATATTTGCTCCTACTAGCCTGTCTGCCTGGCATTCTAAATATCCATGGCTATCATTTATCTTGACTCCTAGTTTCTTTAGCCCTTGCAGATGAAGGTTTATAGGTCTTTGACCTATTTCGCAACCGCCTGGATATGTAATTAGGGCTTTTTTCATTCTAGCTAGGACAGCCCCTAGCATGACTATAGAGGACCTTATTTCCTTTACATACTTATCTGGAATTACCCAGCTATTAACCGACGAAGGATCTACAATCAAGGTGTTTCCTTCTCTTTTGATTTTACATCCAATGGAGCTTAAGATTAAAACCATATTGTCGATATCAATAAGCTTGGGGATATCATGTAGTATAACTGGTTTTTCACTAAGTAAAACTGCTGCTAGTACTGGGAGAGCTGAGTTTTTAGCCCCTTTAACCCTAATGTCACCTTCTAGCTTCTGCTCTCCCCTGATCCTATACTTTGCCATAGAAGCCGCACCTCTTTCTTGCTCAAGGGATAGTAGAGTCCACTTGAGCAAATATCTTATACATTAACATGATATGCAAGGCAAAATTAGGTGTTACAAGGCTGAAAAAGGTGACTAGCTTAGGTCACACTGGAATACTTAGAAATATTTAATAGGACTCCTATTGAGGTCATAAAGAAGGCTAGTGAAGAACCCCCGTAGCTAATAAAGGGAAGTGGTAATCCTGTAGGAGGCATTGATGCAGTAACAACTGCGATATTTATTACTACCTGGATAGTTATCATAGCTATAACGCCAATTGCTAGCATGGTACCAAACATATCAGGTGCCGTTATTGCTATCCTTACCCCTCTCCATACAAGGATAATAAATAGGATAACAACTATAAGGGCTCCTATAAAGCCTAGCTCCTCGCCAATAATGGCAAATATAAAGTCTGTCTCTGGATAGGGCAGATAGTTAAGCTTTTGTCTACTTTGGGCAATCCCTAAGCCAAATAAGCCACCAGACCCTAGCGAATATAGGGATTGGATTATTTGATAGCCAGTATCTAGTGGATCAGCCCATGGATTAGTAAAACCAACAACCCTATCTATCCTATAGGACTTACTAAACATAAGGGCTAGGCCTGCTGCTACTCCTCCTCCTACACAGAGAAACAACTGCCCTAGGTTGGCCCCAGCAATAAAAAGCATAATAAGGGCTAGCATAACCAGGCTCATGGCAGTACTCATATTTGGCTGTAGTAGTATCAGGACAGTGATAATACCTGTAATTAGCATTACTGGTACTACACCTGTAAAGAACTTTCTAACCCGCCCCTTTTTTCTAGTTGTATAATCAGCAATAAATAGGATTAGGGAAAACTTTGCTACTTCAGAGGGTTGTAAGGATAAACCTCCGATTTCCAGCCACCGCTTGGCATTATTTCTCGGTTCACCTAAGACTAGTACAGCAATCAATAGGCCTATACTGATGACAAGAAAGATAAAGGCGTATTTTTTAAGCCTTCGATAATCAAACCTGGAAGCTAAGAACATACCGACCAGGCCAATGACTGCCCACAAAAGCTGACGTTTGAAAAAATACATGCTGTCACCCATAGCCTGAGCAGACCTATAGTAGCTAGCACTAAAGACCATAACAATACCAATGGAAACCAATATTACAGTTGTGATAAATATGGGGAAATCTATTGGCTTTTTGCTCAGCTTTTTGCTTGGCTTTTTGCTTGGCTTTTTGCTTGGCTTTTTGCTCATATGCTACCTCCTTAGCCCCTTGACAGCTTGCTTGAAGACCCTTCCCCTCTCCTCATAATCACTAAACATATCCCAGCTAGCACATGCAGGGGAAAGCAGAACATTGTAGCCTGGTAAGGCCAGGTCATAGGCTACCCTTGCAGCCTCCTGAATGGATGAAGTCCTATGAATATTGGTAAAGCCATGTTTATAAGCAGTATTTGCTATCAGGCCTGCTGTTTGGCCTAGGACGACTAGGGCTACAACCTTGTCGCTAAAGGCCTTTATTAGGTCACTAAAGTCATTTTCCTTGTCAAGCCCACCTGCTATTAGGACAGTAGGTCCATCCATAGCCTCTATGGCCTTTATTGCTGCATCAGGGTTTGTCGCCTTTGAGTCGTTATAAAAGGTAACCCCATCTAGGCTAGCAACTCTCTCTATCCTATGCTCAACTCCAGGGAAGTCCTTTAAACTAGAGGCTATTAGCTCCGCCCCTATGCCCATTAGACCTGCAACTGTTATCGAAGCTAAGGCATTTTCTAGGTTATGGCTACCTGGTATACCTATCTGGTCAACAGAGCAAATTCTCTCCTTGTCCCTGCCGATTCTTGTGTATATTTGATCATTTTCAACCCATGTTCCCTGGTCAAGAATTCTTTTCCTACTAAAGTAATAGACCTGGCCAGGCCCCTCAAGCTTTAGGCTAGACAAAATCTCATCATCTGCATTTAGTACAATATAGTCATCCTTGGTCTGGTTTTTATAAATCCTTTGCTTGATAAGGGCATAATTTTCCATGGTCTTATGCCTGTTTAGATGATCTTCGGTAATATTAAGGATTACTGAAAGTCTGGGTCTAAAGTCATATATAGACTCAAGCTGAAAGCTAGAAAGCTCAACAACAGCAATATCTTCTGCCTTCATTTCCAATACCCTATCAGTAAAGGGTAGGCCTATATTGCCGACTACAAAAGTATTTTTCCCCGCATTATGAAATATTGAGCCCACAAGGGAGGTTGTAGTAGTCTTTCCATTAGTACCTGTAATCCCAATAATAGGAGCCTTACACAAAGTATATGCAAGCTCTACTTCACTCATTACCTTTTTGCCAGCCTGTCTGGCTTTTCTAACAAAATTGGTCTCTAGTGGTATGCCTGGGCTTATAACTAAAAAATCTGCCCTTTCAACAGCCTCATCAGGCTGCCTGCCCAGTATAAATTCGCATTCTATAGAGTCCTTTAGGTCCCTAATAGTAGCTGGGATTTCCTCTTGTTTTTTTATATCACTGACTATAAGCCTAGCCCCTAGACTATACAAAAGCTTTGCAGCTGATACACCACTGCGAGCTAGCCCAACGACCAAGGCAGTCTTACCTTTATACATGAAAATCCCCCTATATATTCATCAATGCAAATAGACATAAAACTGCAGTTGCTATCATAAACATAGAAACTACTTTTGTCTCAGGTAGGCCAGATAGTTCAAAGTGATGGTGGAGGGGAGACATTTTAAAGACTCGTTTTCCTCTGAGCTTAAAGGATAATACCTGGATAATAACAGATAAAGCCTCTGCCATGTATACACCACCAATTAAGGGTAACCAAAGTGGCATCCTTAGTAAAACTGTTAGGGCAGCCACAGCACCACCTAAGGCAAGTGATCCAGTATCACCCATAAAAATCTTGGCCGGATGGCTATTGTATCTTAGAAAGCCTAGACAGGCACCTGTTAGAGCTGCTGAGAAAATAAGCAGGTTACTATAGTTTTCAAGCAAGAATTGACCTGCCCTGTTCTCTAGTGCTAGGATAGCAAAGCTTAATATTATGGTAAATGTTGTAGCCACAATAAGGGTAACACCGGTTGCTAACCCATCTAAGCCATCGGTTAAGTTTACGCTGTTTACTATGCCAACTATTACAAAGATAGTAGCCGGTATATATAGCACCCCTAGATCCCATTCCTTGCCTAGGATGGGGATGACTATACTAGAGCCAATATGGGGGCTAGTATAAGCATAGTAGGCAATAGCAGCAGCAATAAGAGTCTGGCCAATAAGTTTCTGATAGGCCTTTAGCCCCAAGGACCGCTTCTTTACAATATTTATATAGTCATCAACAAAGCCAATAAGACCAAATCCTAGGGTAGATAAGAGGGCAACTAGGGTAAAGCTAAGGTCTCCACTAGCAAAGAAGAGGGTGACTATGATAATTGGAAATATAAATAATAGGCCACCCATTGTAGGTGTGCCAGCCTTTAGCAAGTGGGTCTTTGGCCCATCATCCCTTACATTTTGACCAAACTTTAGCCTTTTGAGCAGGGGTATAAGGATTATGCCCATTATAAGGGTTAACAAAAAGGCTGAAATTATGGTTGCTGCGATAGTTTTCATAGGTCTGTCCTCCCATCCTGAAGAGACATTACTATTTCCTCCATCTGCATTCCACGAGAGCCCTTTACGAGTATCCTGTCACCTTCAGTAAGTATTTCTTTTAACCAAGCAATTATATCATTATTGCTATTGAATTGCATTAGCTTAGTTGGTGACATGCCTTGATTGATTGCTCCTTCAATTGTCCACTTGCCATATTCACCTCTAGTTATCAGTATATCTATTTGTTTTTCTGCCAGGCTAGCACCTACTTGCCTGTGGGCCTCTTGTGAAAAATCGCCTAGCTCTAGCATATCTCCTAATACCGCTATCCTTCTTTGTCCCTTCATAGAGGCCAAAACCCTAAGGGCAGACTCAACTGAGTCTGGGCTGGCATTATAGGAGTCATTTATTATCTTGATGTCATCTCCTATAGTGATTATATTCATCCTCATAGGATCTGTTTTATAGTCAAGTAGGCCCCTTTGTATATGATCTAGTTCTAGGTCAAAAGCCCTAGCTACAGCTATAGCAGCTAGGCTATTGTAGACATTGTGTAGGCCTGGAGCATTTAGTCTTATCCTCTGCCTTTGGCCCTTTACTTTTAGATTATAGGATAGGCCCCTTTCCCCATCTAACTCAATATCCTCAGCCATGTAGTCAGCCTGATTTTTTATGCCAAAGCTTACATGGGGAAAGGTAAAGTCTTTTGCAGCCTGCCTTAATAGGTCATCATCATTATTGATAACAGCAGTACAGGAGTCATCAAAGTTTTCAAACAGCTCAAGCTTGGCCTTTAGGATGTTATCACGGCTTCCTAGCCTTTCTATATGTGATAGGCCTATGTTGGTGATTAGGCCAACCTTTGGTGGCGCTAGTTCAACTAGCCGGCTAATCTCACCTAGGTCGCTCATCCCCATCTCTAGGACTGCAATTTCATGGCTAGAATCCAGATTAAATAGGGTCAGCGGCAGTCCTATTTCATTATTGAAATTTCCTTGGGTCTTTAAGGCCCTAAATTTTTGTGATAGGACCTGGTATATCATGTCCTTGCAGGTTGTTTTTCCAGTGGACCCAGTAACCGCAATGATGTCTGGGTTAAAGATCTTTAAATACCAGCTACTAAGGGTCTGTAGGGCATTTAGGGTATCATTTGTATATACAATATGGGTACCTACTGGCAAGCCTATATTTAGCTCCTGGGTTAGAATGGCTGCAGCTCCCTTAGATACAGCATCTTCAATAAACTTGTGGCCATTAAAATTTTCACCTATTAAAGGTATAAACAAATCTCCAGCCTTTATAGTCCGAGTATCTGTAGATATTCCAGTAATTTTTTCTGCCTTTCCCTGTCGGACTATCCGTCCATCTATGGCCCTAACAATCTCCTCAAGCTTAAGAGGCTTCATCAAACCTTCTCCCTTCCAAGTAAATCAGCAACAATTTCCCTTTCATCAAAGTGTATGGTCCTATCTCCTAGTATTTGATAGGTCTCATGGCCCTTGCCTGCCAGTATCAATAAATCATCCTTTTGGCAGATCCTAAGGCCATAGGCTATCGCCTGTTTCCTGTCCTCAATAATCTCATAGGGGCACTTACTAGCCCTAAGGCCTGGTAATATTTCTTCTATTATGGCCATTGGGTCCTCACTCCTGGGATTATCAGATGTAACTATACAAAAATCTGAATATACACCAGCTATCTTGCCCATTATTGGTCGTTTTGACCGGTCTCTATCTCCTCCGCAGCCAAATAGTAGGATTAGTCTGCCCTTGCTTAGGGCTCTTGCTGTCCTTAGGATGTTCTGAAGTCCATCAGGGGTATGAGCATAGTCGATTATTACTGAGTAATCCGTTTTAGTATCTAATAACTCAAACCTACCAGCTACTGTGCGAACCTTTTCAAGACCTTTTTTAATAGCTTCTATGGACTGGCCTAAACTATATGAGGCTGTAGCTGCTGCTAGACCATTATATACACTAAATAAACCGGGTATCCCCATCCTAATATAAGAACTATTTTTATCTGGTAAACAGAGGGAAAAGCCCACACCCTGAGCATTTAGGTCAATATCTTTAGCATATATATTTGCATCTTTTTCTAGCCCATATGTATAGACCTTGCAGTTTAAATCTTTGAGTATTTGCCTTCCATATTCATCATCTATATTAATAACAGCTCTTTCACTTTGGCTAAAGAGCTTTTTCTTTGACTCTAAGTACTTGTCCAGACTGCCATGGAAATCCAAGTGATCCTGGCTTAGGTTGGTAAAAACTCCAGTCTCAAAACTTAAGCCCTCCACCCTATCAAGTTCTAGTGCATGAGAGGAAACTTCCATCACTACAGCCTTTATATCTTCCCTTGTCATATCTCTAATCATCCTGTTTAGGAGGATAGGATCTGGTGTTGTTCTAACAGCAGGGATGTCCCTGTCTCCTATAATATTTTTAATGGTCCCCACAAGCCCTGCCTTAATGCCTGATCCATCTAAAATAGATTTGATCAAATAAGTGGTTGTAGTCTTGCCATTAGTTCCAGTCACCCCAACTAGGGTCAAGCCCTGGCTTGGTTTACCATAGAAATTGCTGGCTATAGGCCCCAAAGCCCTTCTAGGCTTTTTAACAAATATCTTTGTTATATTATCAGCAAGATTTATGTCCCTGCTAAGAACTAGTGCTCTAGCTCCCTTGCTGATAGCTGCATCTGCGTAGTCATGGCCATCTGACTCTAGCCCCTCTATACAAAAAAACAAGGAGTCTGGGGTTACCTGCCTTGAGTCAAAAGTAAGAGCCTTTATATCTATATCTAGGGGTCCCTCGGTGTGAAGGACCTCTACATCCCTAATAACATCCTTCAATACCATGGTGTATCCTCCCTAATACATGGGCAAATAACTCCCTTGATAGTATTTACAATATATCTACACTATATACCCTTATTCTGGTAGCTCAAAGGTCACCCTTATCTCACTACCAGGCTCCACCATTGTACCTTGAGGAGGATCCTGATCAACTGCCAGACCAGCCCCCTCTATTCTCAATTTAAGGCCTAGGTTAGTTAGTATTGAATTGGCCTCTCTTATTGATCTGTTCTTTAAATCAGGTACTGCCACCATTTCACCTTGATCAGGCTCATGCTGGTGACCATCCGAATTTCCTCCTGGCCTATCCATATATAATAGTACTGTAGTGTTAACCATTACCTCTGCACCAGGCTTTGGCATTTGGTCTACAACTATAGTTCCTGTTTCCTCTGATAGATACTGTAGCCCTGCGGCCTTTAATTCTCTACTTGCTTCGACTAGGTCTTTGCCCCTTACATCAGGTACAAGAACCTTTCTAGTATGAGCCTTGGTCTCATCATCAAATATGGGCTCTACTCCTAAATACCTCAGTGTATCCTCCATAATCATCTTTACATAGGGAGCTGCAACAACAGAACCAAAGTCTACTGCCACCTGAGGCTCATCAACCATAAATAGTACTATAACCTGGGGGTCATCTGCTGGTGCAAAGCCTACAAAGGAGGCTACTACCTTGTCAGGGTCAATACCTCCAGTCTCCTTGTACTTTTGAGCTGTTCCTGTTTTACCTGCAACACGATAGCCAGGTATATATGCATTCTTACCAGAACCCTCATTTACAACAGATAAAAGTATCTCCCTCATTATGGCTGAGTTTTCCTCTGAAATAACTCGGCCTAGCTCTGTAGGCCTGATCTCTTCATAGATCTTTTTTTGTTGATCGTCAAATTCCAGGGCCTTTACCAGGTGGGGTTGCATTAGTTTTCCGCCATTTATAACAGCTGATATCCCAGTTATAAGCTGAAGGGGTGTAACTGAAATGGATTGGCCAAAGCCCATTCTGGCTAGGTCAACATTCTTTACACTGGCTTCAGGCATCAATACTCCTTTTTCTTCGCCTGATATGTCAATGCCGGTTTTTTTACCAAAGCCAAAGGCTTCTATATAGTCGTAGAATTTTTCCCTGCCTAGACTTAGGGCCATATCCATAAAGGCTGGGTTACAGGAGTTTTGCACGGCCTGGCTTAAGTTTTGTGTCCCATGGCCACCGGCCTTCCAACACCTAATCCTCTGACCATCGACAATCTTGTAGCCGGGGTCATGATAGGTAGAGTTTACAGTAGCCACTCCCTCTTCAAGAGCTGCTGCAGTAGTAATGATTTTAAAGGTTGAACCTGGATCTAGGTTATCTTTTACAGAGATATTTTTTATATATTTCTGCATGCCCTCAAAACCTAGGTCTCTAGGTGGGTCATTAGGATCAAAATCTGGCCGATTAGCCATAGCAAGGATCTCCCCTGTATTGGGGTCCATCACTATGGCATATATCTTATTTGCCCTGTAATTATCCATGGCATCATCTACGGCTTTTTCAACAAAGTACTGGATGGTTTGGTCAATAGTTAAGATAAGATTCCAGCCATCTATGGCAGGTACTAAACGTTCTACATTTGTGGGAGTCTCCCTACCGTCTCTATCTGTTTCCACAACAATGTTGCCTGGAATACCCTTTAAGTATTTATCATAATGTAGTTCTAGCCCCTCTTGTCCTAATAGGCCCTGACCAGGCTCAGAATATTTCATGGTAAAGCCTAGTATATGGGAGGCTAGATTTCCATTTGGATAGTATCTTTTAGGTTCCTCTGTAAAGTAAATGCCCTTAATGTTAAGCTTGCGAATCTCATTTGCCTCTTGTCTGCTTATCTGGCGCTTTACCCAGACCTCTGACTGCTTTTTATTGGATATCTTTTTATACAAGGCTTCTTCATCAAGGTCTAAAATTGCTGCTAGCTTGGCTGCTGTGTCCTTGGCGTCTGCTAGCTGGGCAGGACGTACAGCGATGCTATCTGAACTGGCACTTTGGGCCAGGACAACATTTCCTGACCTGTCGTATATTATGCCCCTTTTAGGGTATACGTCTAAAGACCGTGTCCACTGGCTGTAGGCCTTGTTTTGTAGTTCTTTGCCCCACACTAATTGAATATAGCCTACCCTGGCTGACAGTAAAACAAAAACTAAAACTATTGCTACTAAAAAAAAGAGCAACCTTTTTCTACTTCTAACTGTAGGTGCTGACACAGATTACCCTCCCCTAAATAGGATTAATTTAGAAAGCCCAGTATACGCATCCAAAAGCTTTCCTTAGGCTCTTGCTCTTTTACTAGCTCTGTCTTTATGGTTTCCTCAGCCTCAGGTAGTCTAACATACCGAACCTGGTCCTTTTCAGGGTAGTGCATGTTCAGACTGCCCATTGCTTGAAACTCGACGTTTCTCATATCTTGATTGTAAGCTAGTTCTACCTTGAGCCGTTCCTGCTCATCGAGTGTTTTTTGTAGCTCTTTTTCCAGTTCTAGTATCTTGGTGTGATTGTCATTTATACCTGCATACCTGTAAACTACAAGGCAGGCCATGGCAAAGCAGATAAGGACTGTGGCTAGGGCAAGGAGCTTTCTTAGTGTGTTAGGCTTAGCTACTGGTGCAGGCTGCTCTTTTTGTTTTTTCCTTGGCGCAGGCTGCTCTACCCTTGGCTTTTGTATAGGAAAATCATATTCCATTTCCTCTAGGTATGCGTATTTCTCTGCTACTAACAAATCTATTCAACCTCCTTGTAGTTTATGCTTTCTTGTATAGTAGTTAGAGCTTTTTACAGGCTCTAAGTTTTGCACTCCTGGACCGGGGATTTACCTCAATCTCCTCAAGACTTGGGATTACTGGCCTTCTAGTTAGGATCTTTATCTGTGGCCTTTTGCCGCAGATACATACTGGCAGGTCCTTTGGACAGGTACAGGGGTTACTTTCCCTTTTAAAGCTTTGCTTTACTATCCTGTCCTCTAAGGAATGAAAGCTTATTATACATAGCCTTCCATTTGGCTTTAGTAACCTTATGGCATTTTCGATTGCCTTTTCTAAAGATCCTAGTTCATTATTGACCTCGATCCTTATTGCCTGAAAGACCCTCCGGGCCGGATGGGGCCCACCCTGCCGGGCTGAAGCTGGAACAGCAGCCTTTATAATCTCCACTAGTTGACCTGTAGTTTCAACCGGTCTGTTTTTTACCACAAACTCGGCTATACGCTTGGCCCACCTTTCCTCTCCATAGGTCCAAAAAATCCTTGATAGGTCCTCGACTGAGTAGCTGTTAACTAGATCATAGGCACTGAAGTCTTGGCTTGTATCCATCCTCATGTCCAGCCTTACATCCTCCCTATAGGTAAAACCCCTATCTGTTTCATCAAACTGGTGGGAGGATACTCCTAGGTCCATAATCATCCCGTCTATATGGTCTATGTTCATTTCATCTAGCAGGTCTATCACATCTGCGTTATTGCCGTGAACTGGAATAAAGACATCCTTAAAGTCCTTTAGTTTCTCGCTTGTAGTCTTGATGGCAGTGGGGTCTCTGTCTATCCCTATCAGTTTACCCTCAGGCCCTATTCTTTTTAGAATCTCTAGGGAGTGGCCACCACCGCCTAGGGTCCCATCTACATATATTCCGCCATAAACAGGCTTTAAATATTCAATAGTCTCCTTTAGCAATACTGGTATATGGTGAAAATCCATTTTTATATTCTCCTTAGTCATTACTCCCTATATGCCCAGCTCTGCCATCTTTTCAAATATCTCATCATACTCCAGCTCAGAGGACTCGTTATAGGACTCCCAAGCCTCCTTGCTCCATATCTCTAGCCTTGAAGAGACTCCGATAATAACTATCTCCTTGTCAAAGCCTGCATGCTCTCTTAGGTTGGCTGGTATAAGGAACCTACCCTGTTTGTCAAGATCACACTCGGCTGCCCCCGCAAAGAAAAAGCGGACAAAGGCTCTGGCATCTCTACTTGTAAGTGGGAGATTGCTTAGCTTTTGCTCTAGCTTGCTCCATTCTTCATTAGGGTATACAAACAGACAATTATCAAGGCCCTTGGTAACTATAAATTTCTCACCAAGGTCATAGCGGAATTTCGCAGGTAATATAAGCCGGCCCTTTGGATCAATTGTATGCTGGTATTCCCCAATGAACATCCTTTTCCACCTCCTCCTCTTCTTTTTGTACCACTTTGCCCCACTTCGCACCACTTTATCTATATATTCTATGCCTGAATAAAAAATCCTCCCACTATTTGAAAAAATAAAAAAATTTTAAAAGAAAAAATTGGCCGCCTAAATCAAGTGTAGGCGGCCCTTATCAGCATTATGGAAAAGATAAAAAAGCCAGGCTCTCCTTATATATAAGCCTGGCTTTAGCTATTCTATTTGTTTTAATTTAAAATCGAGTTTATCACATGATACAAGATGATATTGGGTTTGTCCATAGCTACCCTCAAAGGCGTTTGCTGTGCTAGGACCATGTAGGTGACCATATACCAAATGGCTTGCCTTGTAGTCATTTACTAGTTCTACAAAGCCGCTTGCCTCTCCTCTCTCATCAAAGGGTGGGTAATGTAGCATTACAATAAGCCTGCCCTTTTCCCTGCTCATTTGCCCATGGTCTAGAGAAAGCTTTAGCCTTTGCAGTTCTCTTGTGTATATCCTTTGATCATGGTCAGTAAAACCCCTTGAGCCTGGGAGGGCCCAGCCCCTTGTTCCGCAAATAGTGTAGTTATCTATTGTCACACTGTCATTTTGTATAAGGCTAATGGAAGCTCCTAACTCTTGTCTTAGCCTAGTAATGGATGACCACCAATAATCATGGTTACCCTTTATTAGGACCTTTCTACCTGGCAGCTCTCTGATAGAATCAAGGTCAGGTTTTGCTTGGTCAAAGGTCATGGCCCAGCTAATATCACCCGGTATCAGGACTATATCATCATGGCCTACCCTGGCCTGCCAATCCTCCCTTATCCTGGTCCAATGATCCTTCCACTCTAGGCCGAATATATCCATTGGCTTGTCTACAGCAGCTGAAAGGTGTAGGTCCCCTATCGCAAATACTGCCATCTCCTAACCCTCTGCCTTGTCTTTTTGCATTTCCCCAAGCCTTATGTGTATAAGCCTTTCTACCTCTTCAGCTGAAATATCCTTTTGGTCTATCTTAAGCTCAATATAAGGTGTAGTATTTTTATAGTATTCCTTTAAGGAAAGCGATTTGTTTTTGTATTCAGTGAACCTTTTATTTATAGTTTCTTTATTGTCATCTGCCCTTTGTACAAGCTCTAAGCCGCAGTCAGGACAAGTAGTAATACCCTGCCTAACATGGAATACCTTTTTACAGCTAGGACATACACGTCTACCTAATAGTCTATATAATAAGACCTCTTCAGTAACGTTTAGGTCTAGCACAAAATCTAGCTTTTTACCTTCTTCTGATAGAATTTTATCAAGGGCCTTTGCCTGGGCTGAGGTTCTTGGATAGCCATCAAATATAACCCCTTGCTTAAATTTGGGATTAGATAGGCTGTCCCTTACAACCTTTGTTACTAGCTCATCACTAATAAGCATACCCTGGTTGATAACCTTTACATCCTCATATAAGGGGTGAGTTTTATCCTTTAGTATATCCCTTAGTATATCTCCTGTTGACATGTGACCTATCTTAAATTCTTTTGATAAAAGTCCTGCCTGTGTACCTTTACCGGAACCTGGAGGGCCCAATAAAACTATGTACATGCAAACCCCTCCTTTTAAGCTTTGCAAATTGTTTACCTAGTACATTATATTACCCTGGTACCTATAAAACAAGCCTAAAAGCTAAGCATCCTACTTGTTTCCTGTAAGTACTTAAAGGTGTTTAGAACCATATTGGACTGCTTAGCAGTTACCTTCATAATAGCTGAATCAAGGCCATAGCCCATGGCCATAGCCAAGAAAACTGCGTCAATATTTTCCCTGTCCCTCAGGCCAAAGGATAAGTTTCCAATGCCCAGGCAGGTCTTTACTCCTAAGTCCTTTACCATGGATACTGCCCTTAGGGCTTCTGTATATGCTTTTGGACTATATGCTAGACTTTGAACAACACAATCCACTATTATATTGCGCTTTTCTATTCCATAGGCCTCTGCTTCTCTAACAATTCGGCTGGCTATTTCATATCTCTTTTCTGCTGTATCTGCTACCCCATGGTCATCTATAGTAAGGGCTATTAGGCAGGCTCCATATTTCTTTGCTATGGGGAAAACCTGCTCCATAGAGCTCTCACTACCGTTTACTGAGTTTAGTATGGGTTTGCCATTGTAAATCCTAGCACCTAGCTCTAGTACACTTGGATCTGCACTATCGATTTGCAGGGGAGTATATAGCATTGATTGAATATACTCAATGACCTGCCTTAGGATACCATGCTCCTCTACCCTACCCGTTGCTAGATTAATATCTAATATGTCTGCACCAGCTGCCACCTGTAGCTCAGCTTCATTATAAAGCCTATCAATATCGCCTGATATTATAGCCTCTGTCAAATCCTTTCTACCAGATGGGTTTATATTTTGTCCTATGGCTACAAACTTATCAAACACGACAGTTTTTCTCGAGGAGGCTACAACTGTTTCCCCTGCTACCTGGCGTTTCTTGCTGGTAACTCCAGCTAGCTGCGTCCTTAAAGCCCTTATATAATCAGGTGTGGTGCCACAGCAACCACCTAGCATTTCCACCCCGAGCTCTGCAAGCCTTAGTCCTATCTTGGCAAATTCCTCTGGACCTGTATCGTATCCCTCTCCACCTGCCTTTGGCAATCCTGCATTCGGCTGTAGCAAAATTGGTAGCTGGCTCACTTTAACAAAGTCTTCTACTATAGCTAGGGCTTGCGCAGGTCCTAATGAGCAATTAAGGCCTAGGCCATCAACACCAAGACCCTCTAGGACAGTGATTAAGCTTTCAGGGTCTGTCCCCATTAGAGTTTTACCACTCTTTTCAAAGGTCATAGTACAGATAACAGGTAACTTTGTTTCCTGTTTTGCAGCTAGGACCGCTGCCTTGGCCTCATATAAATCTGACATGGTCTCGATTAAGATAAGGTCCGCACCTGCCTCTTGGCCTATCCTGACTTGGTCTGCAAAAATTTCATAGGCAGCCTCAAAGGTCAAGTCTCCAAAGGGCGCCATAAGCTTGCCTGTTGGCCCAACACATAGAGCTACCTTGGCCCTTGTGCCGGCAGCCCTCTTGGCACAGGCAATTCCTGCTCTAATAACCTGCTCAACTGACAGGCCTGCTTTGGATAGCTTTATGGGATTAGCTCCAAATGTATTGGCTGTAATTACTTGAGAGCCTGCCTCCACATATGCCCTATGTATAGATTCTATTTCTTCTGGGTGGCTTATATTGTATTGCTCGGGTACAATATTTTCACCTATCCCCTTCATCTGAATCATAGTCCCCATAGCTCCATCAAAAATTAGGGGGCCATTAGCACACATAGCTTTTATGTCCATATCTAACACCTCTTTTTCCTTCATTTCTCCTTTTTTCCTATAAGGTCTGCTAACAAATCTTCTGCCTGGTCTATGCTACTTGGTATAGTATCTAGGATGCCCCTTTCCTTTAGCCGATAGAAAAGCTCTGTTAGTATCGGTGGTTCAAGGTTAGCAGCTCTTAGCTGGTCTATCTGGTTAAATACCTCTCCTGGGTCTCCCTTGGTTACAATACGACCATCCCTTATAACATAGATAAGGCTAGCTATTTTAGGTACAATATTGATATCATGGGTTGTCACTATTAGGGTTATCCCATATTCACTGTTTAGCCTATTTAGTAGTTCAACCATCTCGGTCTTGGACTTTGGATCTAGACCGTCAAAGGGTTCATCCATTATCAATAGCTTTGGTTTCATCACAATAGCACCTGCTAGAGCTACCTTTTTCTTTTGCCCACCACTTAGGTAGTGGGGTATCTTTTCAAGCAGGTCTTCTATCTCTAGGCTCCTGGCAACCTCTAACACCCTTTGCTCAACCTCTTTACTAGACAGGCCCTCATTTCTAGCGGTAAAGCCTATATCATCATAGACCCTAGGACCAATTATCTGCTCATCAACATTTTGAAAGACCACTCCTATATCCCTTCTAATGCTAGAAAAGGACTTGTCAGGCTGCTTACCTAAGACCTCTACACTACCCTCAATTGGGCTTAAAAGGCCTAGTATATGTGATAAGAGGGTGGTCTTGCCCGCGCCATTTGGCCCTAGTATTATGACCTTGTCGCCTTGGTTTACAATAAAATCCAGACCACAGAGGCAGACTTCAGTCTTGTCTGGATAGACGTGCTTTATGCACTTTACCTTTACTAGTTGTTCCATTTTATGATCACCCCTGCTAGTATAGCTACTGACATAACTACTAAGGCAATGTCAATGGCCCTTATCTGTCTGTTTTCTCTTGTTAAGGGCAAGCGTCCCTTATAGCCCCTAAGCTTGAATATTTTATACATACGTTCACTCATATCAAAGGAGTGAATCACCATTATTCCTAGCATCCCAGCCATATTCTTGATATTTTTAAATATCCGAATTGGGTGGTAGCCACCTCTTATTTTTACACTCCTAAATAGGCTTGAAAGCTTGTCTAGTAGGATAAATAGAGACCTGTAAGTAAAGATAAAAATGTCTACTATTACTCCGGGTAGTAGGATAGATAATACTGAAAATATATCTACATAGGGAGTGGTTGTTATGAGAAATAGCATAGACATTGCAGCAGCTAGGGCTCTAAGTATAACTGCAATTGCCTCTACTAGAGACTGCTGAATCTTTATTAGAGCAAATACAAGTGAAAAAAACACAGGATAGAGGGCTAGGTGTCCTATTTCTTTTATGTTTGGGCTGGATATAGCAATTAATACTATAGTATATAGTAATATAAGCCCCAGCTTGATGGGGCTGTCAGCTACAATAACTGCTATGAGAATAAGTAGTGCTACAAGTATTTTGCTATGGGGATTGGCTCTATGGATAATAGACTTGCCATTAGCCGCCATATAATCAACAGAGGCTAGGTGCATATACAATCAACTCATTCCACTTTTAATAATCCTTAGGGTCTACTTATAAGGTCCGGTCTAACCCTTGAAAAAAAGCTAACAATTAGGCTCGTTGCAAAGGCTTCAAGGAAAATACCTACTAATAGGATTGCTACAAGGGCAGCCCAGCCCGTTAAACTTAGATAGTTAATTTCCTCTAAAGCTTCGCTAAGGCTCTCCTCATGGTCTGTATGATCGTTGTGATCATTATGGATGTCTGTACTGCTTTCCTCTCCACTATGTATATCTGAGTCATGGCTGTGACCAGGCAGGGCCTCTTGAGGGCCTACAGTAAGAGTAACCACACCAAGCATCAGGCTAGTTGATATGACCAGGGCTATAATAGTTGAGAAAATAGCAGAAAGGCCAGGCTTTAGTCTCCTGGTAAGTAGGTTAAATAGATAATAACCAATTACAGCTTCACTACCAACTATCAGTGTATTTAGGCCAACTACAGTTATGCCACCATGACCAATAAGGGCTAATATAATATTAACAACAAAGACTGCTAAAAAACCAAAGGCAGGTCCAGCCACAATACCAGTTAGGACGGCCAAGCTCAGATGCACAGGTACAATGCCAAGGGGCACGGACATAAATATAAGCATTAGGGCCGCTAGTATACCTATAAAGGGTATCTTTTTTTGTGCCTCATCAATCTTTATAGCCTTTAGTACTATGCCGATTATTAACAGACATAAAAAATATGCCCCTATCCATATTAGAGGATCCAATATACCATCTGGCAGGTGAATATGGCTCATCATGACCTCCTAAAGTTAGTACTTGTAATTTGAAGTTTATTGTATATAAATTCCTTGTAATTGTCAATTAAAAGCTCTATATGATAGGATCTATAGCCTAAAAGGCCTGCCTATAGTATATCAGTTAATGACCTATATTAACAATCTTATCTTGCTTGCTAATTTATTTTTAATTACTTATACTATAGTAGACAATTGGGGCTTTAGCCAAGCTAGCCTCATATTTATCGAAGGGAGATTAAATGAAGGAAAGTAGACTTAGTAGAATAAAAAAACTCTTTTTAATCTTTTTCAAAATAGGGGCCTTTACCTTTGGCGGAGGCTATGCCATGATACCCTTTATTGAAAAAGAAATTGTAGAGGAAACAGGCTGGATTGAAAGCGAAGATATAGTAGATATTTTTGCTGTTGTTCAGTCAGTACCTGGAGTAATAGCGGTAAACTCTGCAACCTTTGTTGGCTACAGGGTAGCTGGCTTTCTAGGGGCCTTGGCGGCAACCCTAGGAGTAGCCCTGCCCTCCTTTATAATTATTTCTATTATTGCCCTCTTTTTATATAACTTTAGGGACTATCCCCTAGTTAAGGAGGCTATCAAGGGCATAAACATTGGAGTTGTTGCCCTAATGATTTCAGCTGTAGTTAGGCTAGGAAAAAAGAGTGTAAAGAACCCATTTTCATGGATAATATGCATATTGGCCTTTTTTGCCTTAGTCCTCCTAGACATAAGCCCCATTACCGTACTTTTAGTATCTGCTATAGCTGGACTAGCCTACTGCTTTATTAAGAGCAGACGGACCTTGGATACTGCTAGAAAGGAGGGCAAGAAGTGATATTACTTGAACTCTTTCTTACCTTTGCAAAGATCGGTCTATTTACCATAGGCGGTGGCTATGCAATGATACCCCTCATTCAGGAGGAGATAATCAGGCGCAATTGGCTAACCTTAGAGGGTGTAATAGATATATTAGCCATATCAGAGATGACTCCTGGACCCTTTGCTATAAATGCAGCCACCTTTATTGGTATCCAGCAAGCTGGTATACCAGGGGCTATCTTTGCTACTACCGGTGTAATTACCCCCTCTTTTATAATAGTATTACTAGTGGCAAGGTATTTTACTAAATTCAAGGACCACTCCCTAGTACAGGGCCTATTGACCGGCATACGGCCAGCAGTTATCGGCCTTATAGCTACAGCTACCTTTTCTATTATGAAAAGCGTTTTCTCTATAACTGCTTCTAGTATTTTTACATTGGTTAACCTAAAGGGCATTGTTATTTTAGGCCTTGTACTTGTAGGTATCTACAAGCTGAAGATCCACCCAGCCCTTATGATAATAATCTCTGCCATACTAGGCATGCTCTTTTTCACATGGTAGCTTTAGCGCCTCGGAAACTAGCATATAGGGCAAGAGGCTAAACTAAATACATAGTAACTAGACCCTATAAATACAAAAAAGACTGCACCTAGGTTTTTCTGAACTGCCCCCTGTCAAGTAGACAGGCAAAAAAGAAAAAACGTATAACTGGACTCCTAATAATGGGGTCCATTTTTTATGATGCTTTTTCAAGTAATTGGCGAGCTATGCTACTCTGGCTACCTTCTCCACGCTGATATTTTTCTACTGCCTCCAATTTCTTTTCATAACTGATGCCTCTTCTTCCCATAGAAAAACTCCCCTCTGTATAGTCCTGATTTTTGTTATTTCAGGTGTCTACTCAAAGGGGAGCATATCATTCTATAGCCTAAAGTGCAGTCTTTACTTTTTGGTCTGGCCTTTTCAGTTAATTTCTTAGCCCATTATAACCTCTACCTGGTGCTCCTTGCCATCCTCAAACACAGGTATGATATTACCTTGGATGGGCTTGCCATCAACGGTTACACTCTTAACGCCCTTTTGAACATGGTCGGGGTTTTTGACTTCAATTACATAGTCAGCATTTCTAAAATGCCTTGTGACCTTAAAGCCATCCCAGTCAGCTGGAATACAGGGGTCAACTAGTAGGCCATCAAACTGTGGCCGAACACCAAGTATCCACTGGGATATGGCTACAAAGTTGTATGCTGCAGTACCTGTTAGCCAAGAGTTTTTGGCCTCTCCATGGTTGGCTGCATCCTTGCCAGCTATCATCTGGGAGTAGATGTAGGGCTCAGTCTTGTGGATATGGCTAATATCCTCTAGATAGGCTGGGGCTATCTTTTTGTAGACCTCAAAGGCCCTGTCTCCCCTACCGATAGTCGCCTCTGCCATAGCTATCCAGGGATTATTGTGGCAGAATATGCCTGCGTTCTCCTTGTAGCCTGGTGGATATGAAGAAATCTCACCAAGATTTAGGTAGTATTTTGTGTATGCAGGTTGATTTAGGACTATACCATAGTCTGTATCCAGCCTTTCCTTGACAGAGTCTAGCGCCTTTTCTGCTAGGCCCTCCTCTACGCCAATGCCGGCCATTACACAAAAGCCCTGTGGCTCTATAAATATCTGCCCTTCTTCACATTCCTTGCTACCGACCTTGTTACCAAAGGCATCATAGGCCCTTAGGAACCATTCACCATCATAGCCATGCTCTATTACTGCCTTTGTCATCTTTTCTATATGCTTTCCTGCTTCAGCAGCTTCGTCATCACGGCCTAGCTTTTCAAGTAGTTCCTTGTATTCCTTGCCAAAGTTAACAAACATACCTGCTATAAAGACTGATTCTGCTACCCTGCCATCAGGATCACCGTAGGTCTGGAAGGACTCATCCGGTTCCTTGGAAAAACAGTTAAGGTTTAGACAATCGTTCCAGTCAGCACGGCCAATTAAGGGCAGGCCATGGGGTCCTAAGTTGTTTACTACATGGTAAAAGGATCTCTTTAGGTGTTCTAATAGAGTAGCCTTGTTGTTCTCATCATTGTTAAAGGGTACCATCTCATCTAGTATGGAATAGTCACCTGTTTCCCTAACATAGGCAACAGTTGAGGCTATAAGCCACATGGGATCGTCGTTAAAGCCTCCACCTATATCTGCATTACCCCTCTTAGTAAGTGGTTGATACTGGTGATAGGCTCCACCATCCTCAAATTGGATAGCTGCTAGGTCTAGTATCCTCTCCCTTGCCCTTTCTGGTATCTGGTGGACAAAACCAAGTATATCCTGGTTGGAGTCTCTAAAGCCCATACCCCTACCTATACCAGATTCAAAGTAGGATGCGGACCTGGACATATTAAAGGTAACCATGCATTGATAAGGGTTCCATATATTAACCATACGGTTTAGTTTTTCATCATGGCTCTTAAGGGTATATTTAGATAATAAATCAGACCAGTAGGCGTTAAACTCACTTAGGGCAGCCTCTACATCTGCATCTGTCTTGAACTTGTTTATCATTTCATAGGCTCTTTTTTTATTTATTACATTTGGAGCCTGCCATTTTTCTTCTTCTGGGTTTTCAACATAGCCTAGTACAAATATAAGGCTCTTTTCCTCATTAGCTGCCAGATTAAGATTGATATAGTGGGAAGCACAGGGTGCCCAACCCTGGGTAACTGTGTTCTTTGACTTACCTGAGTGTACTACCTCTGGGTTATCAAAGCCATTGTACATGCCCAAAAACTCATCTCTACTAGTGTCAAAGCCATCTATATCAGTATTTACTGAGTAAAAAGCAAAATGATTTCGCCTCTCCCTGTATTCAGTCTTGTGATATATAACTGACCCTTCTAGCTCTACCTCACCGGTATTAAAGTTTCTCTGGAAGTTGGTCATATCATCATAGGCATTCCATAAGCAAAACTCAACAAAGGAGAATAGCTTTATCTGCTTGTCTACCTTTGACTCGTTCTTAACCTTTATATGGTGGATTTCACCGTTAAAGCCTAGGGGTACAAAGAAGAGCTCTGAAACGCTTACGTCATTTCTTTTGCCAGTAATTTTAGTATAGCCTAGGCCATGCCTGCACTCATAAAAATCCAGGTCCTTGTTAACAGGCTTCCAAGATGGTGACCATACGTCCCCATTATCATTTATGTAAAAATACCTGCCACCGTCATCGACTGGCACATTGTTGTAGCGATATCTAAGGATCCTTCTAAGACGGGCATCCTTGTAAAAGCAATAGCCCCCTGCAGTATTTGATACAAGGGAAAAGAGCTTGTCAGTGCCAAGATAGTTTATCCAAGGATAAGGTGTCTTGGGTGTGGTTATTACATACTCTCTGTTATTATCATCAAAAAAACCGTATTTCATATGTAACCCTCCATTTCAAATAATCTAAATCGTTATCGGTATTATATCTTTATTTTAACAATTATTCAATATATCTATTTCTATATTGTCTGTTTTAAAACCTTTTATCCTGATATCAGCTATTAGAACATTAATTCTTGATAGAAAGTCAAAGCTAGTATATAATTTGAAGGATGCTTTTTTGAGAAAGCAGAAAATATAGTTATCTTATGCTGGTTTTGCAATAAAACCTGCATGTCACTGGAGGATTAGTAATGAAGCTTGGAATAGTCGGATTACCAAATGTAGGGAAGTCTACCCTTTTTAATGCCTTGACTAAGGCAGGGGCAGAGTCAGCAAATTATCCCTTCTGTACTATAGAACCAAATATTGGGGTTGTGCCTGTTCCTGATGAACGCCTTTCCCAACTTGCTAAAATTTATAAATCTGAAAGACTGATACCGACCATGGTTGAGTTTTTAGATATAGCTGGTCTAGTTCAAGGCGCTAGCCGGGGTGAGGGCCTAGGAAACAAGTTCCTCTCCCATATCCGCGAAGTTGACGCTATAGTACATGTTGTAAGGTGCTTTGAGGATGATAATATTAGCCATGTAGAGGCTACAATAGACCCAGTAAGAGATATTGAAACCATTAATCTTGAGCTTATCTTTGCTGATATGGAAAGCCTAGAAAAAAGAATAGATAGGACAAGTAAGCTCTTAAAGGGCGATAAAAAGTTTCAGGCAGACCTGGATTTGATGATGAAAATAAAGGAAGGCTTAGAAGAGGGTATACCCGCTAGGAATTTATCCTACACTCCAGAGGAGGCCTTGCTTGTAGACCAAATGTTTTTGCTTTCATCAAAGCCTGTTTTGTATGCGGCCAATATCTCTGAAGACCAGCTTAAAGAGGACATATCTAACTTAAGGCTTGTAAACAGGGTCCAAGAATACGCAAAAGGGGATAATTCAGAGGTACTAGTTATATGTGCCAAGATAGAAGAGGAAATCTCTGAGCTAGATGATGATGAAAAACAGGTCTTTTTACAGGAGCTAGGTATAGCCGAGTCAGGTCTTGACCGCCTTATAAAAAGTTCTTATAGATTGCTTGGCCTTATTAGTTATTTAACTGCAGGGCCCAAGGAGACTAAGGCCTGGACAATAAAGGAGGGCACTAAGGCCCCCCAGGCTGCAGGCAAGATACACACAGATTTTGAAAGGGGCTTTATTAGGGCTGAGGTCATAGGCTATGACCAGCTAATTGAGCTAGGAAGCTATACACTTGCAAAGGAAAAGGGCTTAGTTCGATCAGAGGGTAGGGACTATATTGTCAAGGACGGAGATGTAATCCTATTTAGGTTTAACGTCTAATTTTTATTTAACTGCAGAACGTGGATAAAGCATATTAAGTTCGGAGAAAATACTTATGACCTAACCTACAGTTAGACTTAGTGTTTTCAAAGGACGGTGAATAAAGTGAAAAGGAATATTGGTGACCTAGACGCCTACCTCCGTATCACTGGTGGTTTATCTATGTTGGGAATCGGGATTATCTGCTCTTCAAAGCTTGTAACCTTAATTGGCTCTATGAAGGTTGCAGAAGGGGTTACAAGATACTGCCCGATCATGCATATGCTAGGTATAGACAGCCTGGACTGGGAGCTAAAGACTCACAAGGTAAAGGAGATAGAACTAGCAGATATGGACTAAAAATGGCATCTGACAAGCTTTTGCTTGTTAGCTGCCTTTTTATTTAGTGGTGTCTTTTATTAGTAGTGCATTTTTATTAATTGCCTATTTTTATTAGTAGTGCCTTCCTATTCAGCTAGCCTGGCTAGTAATTTTAAAGAATTATCCTTTAGCCTCAATCATATAATCTATAAAGTATGAAAATAGTGAGGCCAATTATGAAAGTTAAGTTAAAGATTTTATTTGCCATAGCCTTTGCTGTCCTAGTCCTTGTCTTTAGTAGCTCTTGTAGCCAAAGGCAGGAGCCTGACACTTCTAGCATAGGCCAGGTAGAAAATCAGACAGAAGGTGCATTTAGTCTTACTAGTATAGATGACCTGAGGGTCATAAAACTTGCAGCGGATTATCTAAAGGAAGAGGGACTTGAGCTTGTCTTTCAGGAGACCTTTATTGAATACCATGATAGCGACAGCCCTGTCCTACTTGCCTTTGACAATAAGAAGTTAGACAGTTACATTGGCCAATGGTTAGAGGTAAGGTTTTATTATAGTCAGGACCCAGTAAAGCAGCCTTGCCAAGAGTGTACTACTGTCTATTTTGATGAAAATGCTAGGGTTATGGGCTATAGCCAGTCTACTTATGACAACTGACCCCTTGTTCCTGGGCAAGGACTAAAAAACACCACTATAATAGTGGTGTTTTTCTACTTTAATTATCTTTTTTTACTTGCTAACTTTTGCCCCCTAGCTTAACTGGCACTTTGATTCTTATCCACAATCTCTATTATATAGTTCTCATAGATCCTAAAAACTACTTCATCTCCTACATTTAGGTCAGGCTTGCCCTTGTTCGCATCAAATAAGAGCATCCTTTCTACATCCTCTTCCAAGGTTGATATTTCATAGAAGAGCAATTTATTGTCCTTGTAGACTGGTTGGTCACTAACTTTAATTATTGGGACCCTTATCTCCCTAGATTGACCACGCAGGATATCTGACATAAACCTATAATAGGCTCTAATGGGAAAGGCATAAATAGTTAAAATAAATATGCCTATACAAACTCCAACAGACAAGAAGAGGGCACCCTTCCACTGGGCCAGTCTAGCCATAAAAGCAAATGCTAGTATAGCAAATGCAACTACTATAGCTATTGAAAGCAACAAGTATTTCTTAAATTGCTTTCCTACAAGTGTTTTTTCATCATTGCTGTACATCATCTTAAGTCTCTCCCCTAATCTTTACTATCAAAGATCATTAAATTCGATATATATATTCTATCTAATTATATCATATAGGAGAAATTTAGCACAGCTAACCCTAATACAAATCCCATTAAATTGCTCTAGGCCTGTATCTAAGGACTCTTGTATCGACTAGGCCCGGCTAGACTACTTATAACTAAACTGGCTACTTATCTTTGTATCCAAGGGCAATAGTACAAGTATTTGAGTCAGCTAAAAATGTTAATGACACATATATGTCTCCCTTGTATCCAATATAAGCATAACCCCCTCCTTCAGTCTCAGACTCATAGGCATCTTCAGTAAAGCCCTCTTTCTTTACTTTCTTTAGATAGTTTTTAAGGTATTTTAGGCTAGTTTCCTCTACAATGATAGCTGCCTGTTCTTTGGAGTTCACAGTGGATATTATTTTCCCATCCTTGTACTCTGGAAGCTTGCTTGCTAGGCCATCCTTAGGCCATTTACTGTTACCGATTGTAACCTTTTTGCCATCGTCATCAATAGTTAGGCCATCCTCATCAATATTTACATCTGGCCCTAATATCCGTTCAGATGCACCTTTTGCAATTTTCTTGCCTATATTACAAGAAGTAAAGATAAAGACAAGCAGTAAAGCAAGCATAACAGTTATGACTTTCCTATATTGCTTAGCCATTTAAACCTCCCCCTATAAAACAAAATGCATTCTTAATCAGCATTGAGCTTTTCCTTAATGCTTTGTTATCACAAACTCATCATCTATAATACTTGCTGTATAGTCTGGTGTATAGCCAAGGTCAGTAAATATCTCAAGGGCCTTTTCCATGTCTAGGTCTCCGTATTCTGCAAGTAGGGTGTAATCAAAGTCCACACCTTCTGAACCGACACATGAGACCAGGTCATATTGCTTCTTGCCGTTTCTTATAAATAGGAGGGTGGATTGTTTATCCTCATCTCCCCTACTGTTATAAAGCTGACCTGCCCTATTAATATATATCATGCTACCATCTTTCATTTTTTGAAACTCAGTGACATCTCGTTTAATTATGGTACCATCTCGCTCGGTATAGGTTTCTACATACATATGGCCATCAGCTAGCTCACAGTTCCCATTTTCAACAAGCTTATCTCCAGCCTTTTCTTGACTCCAGCCGTCTTCTTCCCGTATATGCTCATAACCAAATAGGAAGTTTAGACCATCCTTTTCCACAAAGGCTTGGTGGCCAGATAAAAAGAGTTTACCGGTATAGTATCCGTCCTTGCCCTCTAAGTTGAGCATATCATATTGGGGTGGAGATATTAGAGATAGGGCTGGATAGACTGTTTGCATAAGAGGCATTTCACTTTTATTTAGTATAGGCTCGTTGTCAGTATAAAGATCGTTCCATAGGTTACAAAAGTCAGATATCATCTTTAGGTCACCTAGCTTGATATTGTCATCTGGGTCCTCGTAATCATCAGGGTCTTCATAATCATCAGGATCCTCGTAATCGTCAGGATCTTCATAGTCATCAGGGTCCTCATAATCATCAGGGTCCTCTGTGACAATTGGGTCATCAGTTTCCTTATCTTTATCATCATCCTTGCCAATAGACTTTATTACATTGCAGGATGTAAAAATTAATATAAGACATAACAACAATACAAGAATACGAAATTTACCTTTCATTAGGTTCACAACCTCCTAGATTTGTATTTTTACTTTATGATTCTGAATCTGCCTATCAGGGGTAGCTCTTTGGCCTTGCCATTGAAGCCGTTAATTAGGCCAATCACGGCGAAGATAGCAACTGCCACCATTAAAAAGGGAACTAAGAATAATCCTACGATAGTAATGGAAAGTATGATGCTTGCTCCGAAAGCAATTATGGCAAGTATCAAGCCCTGGTTAGCATGAAACCTAGCAAATTTGGACTCTGGGCAAACAATCAGGGGTAGAAAAAACAAGATGTAGGCAAGACCTGCCATTGTTTTGTTTTTTTCAATGTCTTGTGGGTCAAAACTTTCTATTGTCCTTTCCTCGGTTGATAATTTTGCTTCTGTCATATAAATCCCTCCTAAAATTTAATTTGAAATATGAATTGTTGCCTTTATTGTATTTTGATAGCCCAATTAATGAAATCACCCCTGGGGTGATATTTCTTTTACTAAGGGGTCATACTCAGTGTGATTTTTCAAGAAATAAAGCTATTAATCTCTTTTGATACGCTTTGTCCTATGGTATAATTTCTTTACCAAGTATTTCTATATAGTCCATGTGTGTGTCGATTCTCCTAGTAAAACTTTTATAAAAGGTGGTCTTAATATGAGCAAGCTTCGCTACCTCAGCTTGTCCTTATCCATTTTATTGTTAATATGCCTACTGCCGTCATGCTCCTTGTTTACATCTGGCAGTAAAAATCCAATAATAGTAACCCTCTGGCATAACTACGGCGGGCAAATGAAGGAAACAATGGACCTTATGATTGATGAGTTTAACTCAACAATAGGTGCAGATGAAGGTGTCTTTGTTAATGTAACCTCCATATCTGGCTCAGACACCCTACATGAAAAGCTACTTATGGCTGCAAAGGGTGAACCTGGAGCTCCCCCACTGCCTGACATAACAACTGCCTATCCTAAGACTGCCATCGAGCTTGCAAAAAGAGATCTGCTTGTAGATCTTGAACAATATTTTTCTGACCAAGAGCTGTCCAGCTATATTGATGAATTTCTAATGGAGGGGCAGCTAAATGATATTCTATATGTCCTACCTACTGCTAAATCCACTGAGGTTTTGTTTTTAAATGCCACCATATTTAATAGGTTTGCCATGGATACTGGTGTAACTATTGATGACCTTGCTAGCTTTGAGGGCATAGCCCGACTATCAGCCCTGTATTATGAGTGGACAGATAATCAAACTCCCGATATTGAAAATGATGGAAAGTTCTTTTATATGCCAGACTCCCTCTTTAATTTTTCTTTTTTAGGCTGTAAGCAGCTAGGACAGGATTTTTTTATAGATAGGTCACTTAATCTACAGTCAGATACCTATAAGAGAATCTGGGACCTATATATTAGGGCTGCATCCCAAGGCCATTTTGCAATCTTTGATGGCTTTGCTACAGATCTAGTAAAGACAGGAGATCTAGTTTGCTCTACTGGTTCTACTGCAGGTATCCTATTCTTCCCACCCAATGTGACCTATGGGGATAACACATCAGAGCCCATTGACCTTCTTATCCTACCCTATCCAGTTTTTAATGGTGGTTCTAAAGTTGCTATTCAACGTGGTGGAGGAATGTGTATAAGCAAATCAAATAAGGACCAGGAAGAGGCCGCTGCCAGCTTTTTAAAATGGTTTACAGAAGCAGAAAACAACCTAAGATTTGTTTCATCTACAGGCTATTTACCCGTTACTAGCAAGGCCTTTGAAGACCTTATGACTACAGGAATTAAAGAAATAGAAAATGAGAGAAATAAGCGGCTACTTGAAGTGTCAAGGCAAATGCAAAAGGACTATGAGCTTGTTGTGACTCCTGTTTTTGAAGACCTGGCCCAGCTACAGGATACTTATGAAGCAAGTCTTATTGAAATTGCAAGTAAGTTAAGGGCTATACATCAGCAGGACCTAACTTACCCTGACAATGAAAACCCTTCCTTGGAACATGAGATAAATAAGGCCTACAAGGCTCTAGTTGATGAGTTTGCTAATAACTAATAAAGGGGTAGACCCTATGAATCCTAGCAGTAACAAGCCTAAAGTAAATAATAAAGGTCTTGCTAGCAATCCAGTAAAGCTGTCCATGGGTATAAGGATTTTTATTTTACTAACCCTAGTTGTAATAACCATGGTCTTAGGTGTAATCGCTGTCCTGATAGTCAGTGGTAGCTTTTCTGCAGGTATCAGGGTAACGGAAACCCTAATAAGTAACGAGTTAATCCATACTTCGTCTGATATAAGAAATGATTTTGGTCGGATAGCACTACAGGTGACAGAGTATTCGAAAATGCTATCTGAAGGTATCCAGCAAGAGCTTAGCAAGCTAGGCCTAACTACAGAAGACTTAAATGGGCAGGCTGATATGCTAGAAACAGTAGTCGCCTCCCAGTATAATACCCTCTACTTTAACCTACTTAGTTCCAAATCAAGTGGAGCCTTTTTTATCCTGGACGCAACAGTTAATCCCAAGCTAATCGGTGCAGAGGACTCAAAGGCTGGCCTTTATATAAAAAACATGGAGCCTAATGTAATTAACTATAGCAAGCCAACCCTACTGACCCTTAGGGGCTTTCCCGCCTTAAGCAGGGAAAAGGGTCTGGCCCTCCACGCCCAATGGACTATGGAGTTTAACGTTAGCCAAGCTCCCTACTACAGCCTACCTATAAAGGCTGCAAATGAAAACAAGGATGCAAAGCTCAGTCAGCTCTATTACTGGTCAGCACCCCTTATACTTCCTAATACAAGTGAAGTAGTAATGCTCATTTCAGCACCCCTTATAGACAATAAGGGTAAGGCCTATGGTGTCTGTGGCTTTGAAATCTCTTCCATGTTATTTAAACTGGCTTATTCACCTAATACCAATGAGTTTAAACGTCTTTTCTCCACTCTGACCAGGCAAAGGGATGATGCCTTTGATATGCAATCCTCAATTATTGCCAGCGCCTATCCCGCCAACGCCTACTTTTCAGACAGTCATATCCTAAGGGTTGAAGAGCCTAATGATAAGCTTAATAAGTATACACTTGATAAAGGTCAATTTTTTTCTGGTATGCATATGCCCATCCACCTTTACCCTGAGGATTCTGTCTTTGCTGATGACTATTGGGTGGTTGCTATCATGTCCCCTAGTGCGGACATAGTAAATTATGTTACAAGGCTCAATACAGCAATTTATATATGTATTATTCTACTTTTCCTCCTAGGCTTGGCCTTGTCACTAGCCTTGAGCAGGAGGTTTATAAGGCCTATATCTAGGGGTATCGATATGATAAAGTCTGAAAAGTTAAGCTGTGCCCCCAAAACTAGGATACCAGAAATAGATGATTTGATTGTTTACCTATTAGAACACAGACACGAGCTAGTGGAGACACCTAACGATGAAAAGTCCTCCATAGAGCTTTTAGATAACTTCTTAGAGAGAGTTGAAAGCTTGACACCTGCAGAATATACGGTCTTTAGCCACTATGCTAGGGGCTATAGTGCTAAAGAGATAGCAGATATCCTCTACCTAAGTATAAACACAATAAAAACCCACAGTAAAAGGATATACTCAAAGCTTAATGTAAATAGCCGTGAAGAGCTAGTTTTATATGTAAACATGTTAAGTGAATTAGGTCTTATGACAGAAGAAGCTGATTATAAAAATTCATAGCCAAGACCTAAAGCTTGACTGCTAGCTGCCTGCCCAAGAGCAAGGAGTCTGGGCCAAGCTCACAGCCATAGGCTAGGACCCTTACTCCAAGCTCACTAGCCTCTCTTAGTGCTTGACCAAACTCTGCATGCATTTCATCATTAGGGGAAAAATACTCTACCCCCTCCATTTGGACTATAAAAACAACAAAGGCCTTATAACCTAAGGCTCTTGCCCTAATAAGATCCCTAATATGCTTTACGCCTCGTATGGTAGGCGCATCCGGAAATTTAGCTACTCCACCTAGCTCTAAAGTCACGCCCTTTAGCTCTACATAGGCCTTATCCTTGCCTGTTTCTAAGTAAAAATCCAGTCTAGAGTCTGCAAAGCTTGCCTCTGGCCTAGTGTGTATGATGGGTCCTTCAAGGCCTGGTAGGATTAGGCCTTGGTCTATTGCCTCCCTAAAGACCTTGTTGGAGGCCTGGGAGTCTATATTTACAATCCTATCTCCTTTTTTAACCCCTATAAGTGAGTACTTGGTTTTCCTATTTTTACTATCGTGTTCCTGCAAAAAACATTCTACACCTTCCACTAATAATTCCTTTAACCTGCCTGTGTTTTTTACATGAACCCTTTGGACATGACCCTTTATTTTAACTAGGGCTACAAATCTATTTAGTCTCTTTAAAAAAATACCCTCTACTATATTGTTATATATCATCTGTCTTTCTCCATAGTTTTTTGATTGTTCTCCTATTTATAAGCTGATCTCTACCTATATCAATCTATATCTATCTATACTATCCTAATCAAGCCTAGGCTATTATCGCCTTTGCAACCATCTAGCTAATCTAGACCTGCTTTAAGCTTGCTACTTAACTCAAAATAATTCTTGGTAAACTTTAGCATACCCTCATCCCTCATCTTGGACAGCTCATTTGACATGGCGCTCCTGTCCACTGACAAATAGTCTGCCATCTCCTGCCTATTAAAGGGTATGTAAAAGGAGCTTGACCCTGCCCTAATAGCATACTCAGATAGAAAGGATAAAAGTTTTTCCCGAGTTGTCTTTTTTGTTATGTGGTCTATCTTTTGGGTTAGCCTGATATTCTTATCAGCTAAAATAGCTAGCATATTTTCTATAACTCTGCCATGAAACAAACAAGCCTTGGGACAGGTCTGTATTATATACTTTGCATCTAGTAGTATTAGTACTGTTTTTTCTGCTGCTATAACGTTAAAGGGTATAGTGTCCGTCTTGGCATAGGAAAAGGCTTCGGCAAATATCTCTCCTGGACCTATCTGAGTAATAATGCTTCTATTACCCCAAAAATCCTCCTTAACAACATGGACCCTTCCAGAAATCACAAGACCTATTAGGCTGACAGCCTGTCCTTGTCTAAAAATATAGTCATTTCTCTCAAACTCTTTTTTCTGGGCTGAAAGACAGTCCATTAGTCTTATGGCATCGGCCTTGCTTATACCATTTAAAAGGGGACTTTTGCATATTTCTATAATATAATTCATTTTCTCACCTCTACGTTGTAAAAACAACAGCTATCTATATACAAGTATAGTATCATATAGCTGTCAGAGTCAAGGCAAAGTAATTTCTGCCATGCTTTCTAACAATAAATCCTTATAAGTAATAGATAAGTTTAATATAATAGGATATTTCATCAAGACTTATTTTTCTAATAAAAAGAAGGAGTGATTAAATGAAAAGAAAAATTATAACTATTGACCAGGATAAATGTGTTGGTTGCGGTCTATGTGTAAATGCATGTCAAGAGGGAGCCATAGGTCTAGTTGATGGCAAGGCCCAGCTATTAAGGGATGATTACTGTGACGGTCTTGGTAACTGTCTACCCGTATGTCCCACTAATGCCATATCCTTTGAAGAGCGTGAAGCTGCCCCCTTTGATAAGGAGGCTGTAAAGTTAAATAAAAGTAAGGGCCAAGATAAGAGCAATTTCTCAGGAGGCTGTCCAGGCAGTCGCGCTCAAAGCTTTAGGCCTAGCCCAGCTCCTGACTATAAAAGGGATGACACTATTCAAAGCCAGCTTGGCCAGTGGCCTGTACAGATCCAGCTTGTACCAGTAAATGCCCCATATTTTGATAATGCAAAACTTTTAGTTGCTGCAGACTGTACCGCCTTTGCCTATGGTGACTTCCACCAAAAATTTATGAGGGACCATGTTACAATCATAGGATGCCCAAAGCTTGATATGACTGATTATAGTGAAAAGCTCACACATATCATTAGAGAAAATAATATCAAGAGTGTCACAATAGTGCGTATGAGCGTTCCTTGCTGCGGTGGCCTTGAAAATGCAGTTAAGACCGCTCTTAAAAATAGTGGTAAGTTTATCCCCTGGCAGATCCAGGTGATCTCACCTGATGGGCAAATCATTGACTAATTAACAAGCAGTTTAGTAAATCTGTGTAACTAGTAAGCTGAATATAACATTAAAAAGGAGAGAAATTTTATGAGCAACATGTTTTGTTTCCAATGCGAGCAAACAGCAAGAGGCATAGCCTGCACAGGCAAGGCAGGAGTTTGTGGTAAGCCAGCATCCAACGCAGTCCTGCAGGACAAGTTAACTGGAGCCCTAGTAGGATTGGCAAGAGCAGCCCAAAAGGCAGATCCAACACCTAGTACCCATCGAATGATGCTAGAAGGTCTTTTTACAACCATCACTAACGTTAATTTTGATGATGAGTCAGTAGAGCTACTTATTGATGCAGTACATCAAGAAAAGGCTTCCCTAGTTTCCGGTGCAGGTCTTTCAGTCGATAGCAAGGACTTTCCCGACTATGACATGAATGACCTGTGGCAGGACAATGAGGATATCAGGTCCCTTAAGACCCTTATACTTTTAGGCCTACGGGGTATGGCAGCCTATGCCTATCACGCCCTTATGCTCGGCTATAGCAATGATAGGGTAAATAGTTTCTTCTATAAGGGCATGAATGCAATTGGCCAGGACCTAAATATGGACCAGCTCTTGCCCCTAGTTATGGAGACTGGAGAGGTTAACCTAGACTGCATGGAGATGCTAGACAGGGCTAACACCGAATCCTATGGTACTCCTGTTCCTACTGTGGTACCACAAACAATTGAAAAGGGCCCCTTTATTGTCATATCAGGCCATGACCTTTGCGACCTAGAGCAGTTACTAATTCAAACCCAAGGCAAGGGTATTAATATCTATACCCATGGTGAAATGTTACCAGCCCATGCTTATCCAAAGCTTAAAAAATATGACCACCTAAAGGGTAACTTTGGTACTGCCTGGCACAATCAACAAAAGGAGTTTGATAATATTCCTGGCCCAGTTTTATTTACAACAAACTGCCTAATGCCAGTAAGAGATAGCTATAATGATAGGATCTTTACGACAGAGGTCGTCCAATATCCAGGCCTAATCCATATAGATGAGAATAAGGACTTTAGTCCAGTTATAGAAAAGGCCCTCGAACTTGGTGGCTATGAGGAGGACACCCTAGTCCCTGGTATCAATGGAGGAGCTGAGGTTATTACAGGCTTTGGCCACGGGACAGTATTATCAGTAGCTGACAAGGTGATTGACGCTGTAAAGACAGGCAAAATAGGCCACTTTTTCCTAGTAGGCGGCTGTGATGGTAACAGGTCAGGCAGAGACTACTATTCAGAATTTGTTAAGCAGACACCAGACAATAGCATTATCCTAACCCTGGCATGTGGCAAGTACAGGTTTAACGACCTAAAGCTTGGTGAGATCGAGGGACTACCCCGTATAATGGATATGGGTCAATGTAACGATGCCTACAGTGCAATAAAGGTTGCCCTAGCCTTGGCGGAGGCCTTTGATTGTGGGGTCAATGACCTACCCTTGACCCTTGTACTATCCTGGTATGAGCAAAAGGCAGTCTGTATACTCCTATCACTACTTTACCTAGGTATCAAGGGTATATATCTAGGACCTACCCTACCTGCCTTTGTTTCTGAAAGTGTACTAAACTTCCTAGTTGAGAACTTTGCTATCTCTCCTATCAGTACACCAGAGCAAGACCTAAAGAAAATACTCGGTTAAGTACAAGCAGACATAACTTAAGTCCCTTTAGCCCGAGACCTCAAAAGGAGTCCACTAAAGGGACTTTTTTTGTTTATTTAGGCTAGCTAGGGTTATCTATAAATGGCCCATCCTTTTGCCAAGCCGCCTATGTTAGCCCTTAGCTTTAGCTGGCTCACTAAGGGGTCCTGTAGTCTCTTTTCTCATTCAAATTTTAGGTTTACAGGCTTGTATGCTATAATCTATTTGCCCTTTAGCCTGATTAAGGGCCAACAAAAATTTAAAATAATCCTTCCGACAATGATTCATAAGTAAGTCGCTTAAATAATGAAGGTTTTGGTCCATAATTTATAAACACAAATGTTCCTATCCCAGCTTTATATGGGATGTTCTTGGAAAGTGAGTTTAAGATAGGTGAAATATGTGAAAACATTGAGAAATAAAAATAAAATCTGGCTATGCCTGGCCCTACTTGTATCAGTCATACTTTTTTCCTTTCTCCTTCTGCAACTAAGTGGAAGTACAAAGAAGGATGATAGTGCTGATACACTTGTATTGCTTGGAAATGAGATCCTAGCTCCCATTGTTTACAATGAGAATGGTAGGACCAAGGGTATTGCGGTTGATATTGCAGAAGCTATAGGTGAAAAAATAGGCTACAAGATAAAGGTCCACTCTCTAAACTGGGATCAGGCACAAAAAATGGTCAGTAGTGGACATGCAGATGGCCTAGTCCATATCAACCCAGATCCTGAAAGAAGAATAATCTATGATTTTTCAAATCCCCTTTTGAAGTCTGAATTTTCAATTTTCACCCGAGATGACAATACTAGTCTAGAGACCCTCAGTGACCTAAGGGGCAAAAATATCGGAGTAGAAGCAAGTAGCTATCCTAGTATACTAGTCAAGGATTATAATGATATCAAAGCTATAGAAATAAGTGATTGGACAAGATCCTTTGAAGACCTAGCTAGCGGTCAATTAGATGCCCTAATTATAGATAGATGGATTGGGGAGTATGAGCTGGCTCAAAGCAAAATACAGGGGATAAGGGTTGTTGAAAAGCCGATAGTAACCCAATATTCAGCTATTGCAGTTAGAAAGGGTGACAAGGAAAAGCTAGACCTTATTAATGACGGCCTTGAAGCAGCAACAAAGGATGGGACTATTGATAGGATAAATAGGAAATGGCAGGGCAAACAGGTCATATATATCACCCAAGACTATTTCAAAAATCTATTACTACTTTCAGCATTTACTTTTCTAGTCCTAGTAGCCCTGGTTTCCACCATATTATTTATTAGGTACCGAAGTCTAAGTAAAAAGTTCAAGCAAGATGTGGAGCAAAGAACAGAAGAGCTAAGGCATGCCAACAGCCAATTAAAAGCTGCCAATGCAAAGCTTGAGCAGATTTCCATGATCGACAGTCTAACCAAGATTAGAAACAGGAGGGCTTTTGATATAGCATATAGAAGGGCATGGAGCCTTAGTATGCGGGAAGCTAGTCCCTTGGCCCTAATCTCAATTGATATTGACCACTATAAGGTCTTTAACGATACATATGGACACCTAGAAGGGGATCAGGTCTTGAAAAGTGTAGCTAAAACCATAAGTGCCTCAATAAAAAGACCTGGTGACCTAGCCGCCCGCTATGGTGGTGAAGAATTTTTAGTTATGTTGATGAATACTACCTGCAAAGGAGCTGAGCAAGTCGCTGAAAGAATCCGTAAAGATATTGAGGCACTAGAGATAAAAAATAAGGCTATGGATACTGTTTTAACTGTTAGCATTGGCGTTGTATCTATTGTTCCTAGCCGCAAGATGTCCCCTAAAGACCTATTAGCTATAGTAGACAAGGCTTTGTACAAGGCAAAGGAAGAAGGTCGTAACAAGGTTGTTGTATGTAATAAGATTGAGGAGTTAATAGATACTGATTCTAAGGAAAAATAAAGAATAATAGATCAGAAGTGACTAAAGAATCTTCATTAAAAAAATCACCTAACAAAAGGCTTGTTAGGTGATTTTCTATAATTGGTTGCGGAGGAGGGATTTGAACCCTCGACCTCCGGGTTATGAGCCCGACGAGCTACCAGCTGCTCCACCCCGCGATAATTTATGGTGGGAAGTATTGGAATCGAACCAACGACCTCCACGATGTCAACGTGGCGCTCTAGCCTGCTGAGCTAACTCCCCATTGTGCTCCTTTTGTAAGGCGCCACTATATAATAAAACATATTTGCACTTTTGTCAACTCTAAGATGCTTTTACTAGCTATCCTATAACTCATATAATCCTAAAGAGAACCATCCGGCGAGGGATGGCTCTCAAAAAGGACCTTAGGTAATCAGATGCTTGTCATAAGATACCCGACGACTGGAAAAGATACTTTTATTCAATAAACCCTTTAGCTGACAGAGTACTTGATTCCTACAAGTCCTTGTAGCTTTATTATGTCCAAAGTGCCCTATATTAGAAGTGCCATAATAACGGCCTTTTATTAGCTTCTACCTACAATGGAATAAGTATGACCTATGACTAATAGCTGGCACTTTACTTGTTAAATTTTTAGTTAAGCTCATCTAGGGTTAGATGAAAGCTCGGGACAAATTTATCCATAAAATACTTGACCTCTGGCCCCTCCATCTGGCTTATATCCTTGGCTATTGCCCTCTCAGCCTTGGAGAATTCCTGGTTACCAGCTTTGAGCTCCTCAATACATTTTAGGTAGGCACAGATTTTGTCTGCCTCTTTTACAATTAGCCTGTGGTCATTATCTTCTGGAATGGAGAAAAACACTGAACTGAACTCATCCTTTAGCTCATCAGGCAGCATTGATAATAGCCTTTGATTTGCAATCTGCTCTATGTCCTTATAGGCCTTTTTTATTTCTGGGTTAAAGTATTTTATAGGAGTGGCTAGGTCACCTGTTATAACCTCACTTGCCTCATGATATACAGCTAGAAGTAGAACCCTATAAGGGTCAAGTTCACCCCCATAAAGCTTGTTTTTAATTAGGGCAAGACTATGGGCTATCATGGCAACCTGAAGGCTATGCTCCTGTATATTCTCCTCCCTAACATTTCTCATAAGGCCCCAACGTTTAATAAACTTCATTTTCGAAAGGTATGCAAAAAAGTGGCTCATCTAATCCTCCCTTTCCTACTTGTATAGATAAAGGTTAATGATATTATACTATATATTCTCCCTTTGTAATTGCTTTTGTATAAATATAGATTTTTTTGGACCTATATATTGCTTATTAACAAAAATCTGCTATAATGTCTTTAACATGTGCAGAGTAGGATTGGTGCGTAAAGTGTTAGGGGATGGGAAGTTGCCCCTAAACGAAGGATATAAAGTATCCGCGGTACCCATCCGCATCCGCTGCCACATTTAGGAGATAGATACTACCTCTCTTAAGGCGTGGCAAATCTGCCATTCAAAAGAGAGGAGGTGCAAACCTTGGTAAAAGGTAGAGTTAGAAAAATTGTTTTTGCTAGTATCTTTATAGCCCTAAATATCATATTAACTCGAATTTTCAGCTATTCTGTTAGGATTGGAAATGTAGTAGGTATCAGGCTTAGCCTATCCCAGGTTCCCTTGGTCTTAAGCGGTATCATGCTAGGCCCCTTATATGGCGGCTTGACCGGTGCCCTGGCTGACTTACTTGGCTTTCCAATAAACCCGACAGGACCCTATTTCCCCGGCTTTACTATATCAGCTGCTGTTATGGGATTGGTACCTGGCCTTATTGGCAAGCTTATAAAGGACAAATGGAACCTTGTATCCTTATCCATTACCATTGTCATAACAACCGTTTTAGCCTCTACAATCCTAAACTCCATATGGATTTATATCCTGTCAGGTAAGGCTATAATGCTTTTGTTACCACCACGTATCCTAGCAAATTTAATTACTATACCCATATACATCTTTCTTGTAAACCTATTTTTGAAAAACTATAGGAAGCTAGAAGGTCAATTAGAACAAAGAAAATAAGCCCGAAATAGGGCTTATTTTTTATTATAGGCTTTTTACTTAATTGCTTTACTCAAAATAGCATTACTCAAAGATAATAAGGTCTTCTTGGCCTAGATGGCTGGTTGTTTCATTCCATACTTCCTTTATTCGCTTCTTTGCCTGCTCGTTTAGGTCACCATCCATAAAGCTGCCTACAGGAAGAATACGATAGTCATAGCCACTACCTTTACTAAACTTGTATACCCAGGTTGGGGTATAGCCAAAGTTGTCTAGGTAGATTATGTCTTGGTCATAGTCTTTTATGATATCTAACTCTATTATTACTCCAGAATCATTATATTGCCAATCCTGATTGGATACAAAGTTGCCTAAGGAATAAATTATGAAAACGTCCTTTTCGCTTCCATCCTCTAGCTGAGCCCTCCTAATCTCTATGGGCTGTAGTACATGGGGATGGCAGCCTAGGACTATATCCACGCCCAAGGAAACTAGAAAATCTGCCAGGTCCTTTTGGGTACTGTTAGGCTGTCTTTGTTCCTCGTCTCCCCAATGCATGGCTACTACTATAACCTCTGCCCCTTCTTCCCTAGCACGTTTTACATCAGCCTCTATAAGGTCCTTGTCTATAAGGTTTACCATATAGCCTCTCTTTTCCTGGGGTATAGTGACCTCCATCCCATTGGTCCCATAGGTATAGGCTAAAATCCCAACCCTAATATCATTTTCCTCTACAATTAGTATCCTATCTCTTTCCTCCTGGCTCCTAGCTGTCCCTGTAAATTTTATACCGTACTCTTCTAGCTTTTCTATTGTGTTTACAACACCAAACTCCTTGGCATCAAAGCTATGGTTGTTGGCTGTTGTTAAAATGTTAAAGCCTGCATACTTTGCAGCCTCTAGGGTCTCTTCAGGGGACTTAAAGTTGGGATAGCCGTGGTAGCCCCTCTCATCGTTGCTTATTGTGGTTTCTAAATTGCCAATAACCAGGTCCGCCCCTTCAAGATATGGCTTTATATCCTCAAAAAAGGGCTTAAAATCATAGCCATCCTCCCTCTCACCGGCATAGACCTGAGACATATGCATTATTATGTCCCCAACGGCCCTTAGCTTGACAGTGGTAGTTCCCTTGGCTGGCTCTGGTGTAGGGTCTAGACTAGGCTCAGGTGACGGTTCTAGGCTTGGCCCTGGGCCTGTAGGACCAGGTGTCTCTCGCCCTCCATCCCTTGAGATAAGTGAACAAGATACTGGAAGGGTCATTAGTAATATTAGTACTAATATGATCCCTGCTCTTAATCCTTTTTTCATCCTTCATCCTCCAATGTTAACAGGCCTTTACTTGCCTAAGAGGCCTATGCTTGCTTGTATATTAAGCAAATTAAAGATAGATATTAGCTTGCTATCCTGCTACTGATTTGTATAAATAATATTATATTGGCAGGAAAATTACTAGCCCTAATCAGCTTAGCATATCATCTTTTTTTAATATTCCATGGCTGCTAAAGCCACTGCCCCCTATAAACTCTCTTAAAAGAGATGTGTTGGGTATATCATCTGGCTTTAGATCAATAAAGTATTGGAGGAATTTCCTCAATCTATTTACCTCATTAAAGTATTTATTATCTAGGGGGTAGCTCTCTAGCAAGCTTAGGATATATGGCTTTAGGACTGCCAGCTCATAGACAAGGGCAGAGTTAAACATTACATCTGCTGCCTCCTGGTAGGGGAAAATATACTTTTCCTCTCCCCGCCTAACCGATGGCCACATTTCAAGGGTCTTTTCAATAGGAGTCCCCCTAAAGTGATAATCCCTGACCATCCTCCTTATAAGCCTGGTGTCAGTAGTGGGTATCCTGTTATGGTTATCAATATTTAGCTGGGTAAGGGCACTTATATATATTTCGTACTTGTTCTCCCTTGGGATCATTTCAGTTAGCTTTTCATTTAAGCCATGAATGCCCTCTACAATAATGGGCTGGTCTTGATTAACCTTGATCTTTTGGCCTAAGTATTCCTTTTTGCCTGTGCTAAAGTTATAGTGGGGTATCTCAACACTCCGGCCCTGTATAAGCTTTGTCATCTGCTCATTAAAGAGTTCTAGGTCCAAGGCATCTATAGACTCCAAATCCTTTTCCCCTCGCTCATCTAGGGGTATATCAACTCGGTCTAGATAGTAGTTATCCATGGAAATGGGTACAGGGTTAAGACCATTTATTATCATCTGAACCCTTAGCCTTTGAGCAAAGGTGGTCTTTCCAGAAGAAGAGGGGCCTGCAATCAATACAAGCCTAATCCGATCTCTTTGATCTGCAATTTGGTCAGCAATAAAGGCAAGCTGCTTTTCATGCTGGGCCTCACATATCCTAATGATATCCCCACCCTCACCCCTTTCAATCCTTTGGTTTAGGTCAGCTACATTTTCTATCTTGATAATCTTGGCAAACTTTTCAGACCTGCGAAATACAGTAAAAAGCTTTGGACTATCAATAAAGGGTGCTAATTCTTTGGGGTTTTCCCTGCTAGGATACCTTAGTACTAGGCCGGGTAAGTAAAATTTTAGACCAAAGCTTTTAAGATAAGCAGTTGATGGGACCATATATCCATAAAGATAGTCTGTCATAGGCCCACATTTATAAAGAGATATGGTATCCTCTGGCCGGTATTTTAGTATATCTATCTTGTCATCAAAGCCCATAAGCTTAAAAATTTCATTTGCTTCTTTTATAGGGGTATCTACCTTTTCAAAGGGCTCATCTGCCTTAATTATCTCCCTCATCCTGTCCTCTATCCTGTCGACTAGTCTAGGTGTAAGGGTGATATCTCCATGGAGCTCACAGTATAGGCCACCTGCAAAGGAGTGTTCTACTGAAACCCTTATACCAGGAAATAAGTCTCGGCAGGCACGTATTAGTACAAAGACCAGGCTCCTTATGTATATCCTCTGACCATCCTTTTGCCTTAGGTTTATTGGTTCTAAAACACAGTCCTCAAGTAGACAATAGTCAAGCTCCCTTATATGCTTGTTAACCTTGACAGCAACTATATCATCGCTATCCTCATAAGCTACTTGTCTAAGTACATCCTTTGCCCGGATCCCTTTTTTTAGAGTAAAGTGGTCCTCATCTAGTCTTACATTTATTAGTCCCATTCTAATACTCCTTTCAATATATAAATAGGCTGGCTATTTAGCCAGTCTTTTTTAATAGCTATTTAAATTATACCCCCTGAATAAAGATTTTAGCTTGTTAGCTAGCTATTTTTTAAAGATTGGTCGCTAGCTACACTATTGCCTTTAGAATTTGCCAGCTATATTTTTGCCAGCTAGATTTATTCAAAAGGCTCATGCCAAGTTTTATTAACCTAGACGCCCTTGTCTAGCGCTTTTATTGTATTTAAGGCTATATCAGGTACATTTGTTATTATCCCGTCTACTCCTGCCCTGGCCATAGCAAGGATATATTCTGCTTTGTCTACAGTAAATGGGTTCATCATAATCCCGTTTTCTTTGCAACCCTTGACTATAGGTGGCTGGATATTAAAAAAGTAGGGATGTATAGCCTCAGCGCCTAGCCTTTGTGCATATATCCATGGCTCTACCAAGCCTGCCATGTAGAGTATGCCAGTCTTAAGTTCTGGTTCTAGCTGCTTTATAGCAAGTAAACTATAGTGGTTAAAAGAGGACACAATAGTCCTATCTATCATTTTGTATTCACTTAGGACCTTTACTAGTTTTTCCTCAATCCCATCATAGAGGATTGGTCCTGACTTAATCTCTACATTTAGTATACCGTCCCAGCCCTCTAAGAGGTCTAGGCACTCCTCAAGGGTAAGGATCCTCTCACCTTTAAAGCTACTATCAAACCAGGAGCCAAAGTCTAAGTCCTTTAGTTCATCTAGGCTTAGGTCCTTGACTAGGCCTTTGCCATTACTAGTCCTATTAAGGCTTTCATCATGGATCACCATTAGATGACCATCCTTTGACATATGTATGTCTAACTCTATACCACCTGCCCCCATCTCAATAGCTTTAGTAAAGGCTGACCCAGTGTTTTCTGGTGCATAGGCAGATGCCCCCCTATGGGCATAAATAATAGGTCTTTTCATCAAAAGTACCCCCCTGAATTAATAGTATGTATTTATATGGCAATAAGACCTTCCTTAGAAGGTCTTATTCTTTATTTTCTTTGATTAAAGCCGCATTCATTACTAGCGGATCCTTTAAAGATATTCCCTTTAAACTGTTGTCACCTTGACCCTCAAGTATAAATTGTACCTGCTTTATATTTGTGTAGTTAGCTGGATCAGTTATAGAATTAACTATAGCATATAAGTTTCTAGTAATAGTCTCCTCGTTTGCTAGTCTAATATATTTGTCGGGTAGCTTTATAAGGGCTGATGTGCCTACAATTTTTATATCAAAATCGCTGGCCTTTATCCCTAGGGGTATTACCCTTTCGCTTTCGGCTTTGATTGGGTCTGAGGTCAGTACTGTAAATATTCTTTCTGCAATGCTGTTGCCTGTATCACTAGAAACAGCCCTGTATTCAGCCTCTAGTAGGCCTGAGCTTGAGTCTGCAAAATATACCCTTACCCTCCTACCCACATAGTCGGGGAACTGATCCATATAAAGCTCATTTCTAAGCGATATTGTGTGTACAGGTATATCTGTATAGTTACCTGTCCCATCGTCATAATAAATCTTTATAAAGCTAATATCAGGTGGGGTCACTAGGCTATATACCATTGAGGCTAGCATAGTCCTCTCATTGTTGGCATTACCAGTAAAGTTTTTCTTGAATTCTTCTGACAAGTAAAGGGCGACACCTTTACTGTCCTCATTTGTAATTTTCTCAGTCTTTTCTACTACAGTCCCCTCTGGTAGGGTTGGATAGGCCCCCTCACCTAGCTTTGCAGGCCCTCTTAATAATTCCTCCACTATTGCCTCAACATATCTATTGTTTGTTATGTTGATTGTCCTAACCTCAGGTAAAAGGTATGAACCATGATAATCCCTAAAATACAAGGCCCTGTCCATTGGTTTGACCTCTTCTCCATGGTGTTTCCTCTCAAGGGCTTGTATTTCTGCTATATCGGCTGGATACTTGGTCAAGAGTCCTAAAACAACACCCTCTCTATCACCAGTATCTGTAAGCTCCTCACCGTCAACATAGAGCTTTATATACTTTATACCATCAAGTTCTGTTAGGGTATTGGTCAGTGCTGCCCTAGCAATTAAAATGTCATCTGATTCTAGAAATGCTCCAGACAAGTTTATTGTTAAAATATTTTCTGCCCTTTCAGTTTTTATAAGCTCAGTATCTGAAGAAATAACTGCTTCTAGCCCTCCATTCTGGGGTCCTCTTATAAGACTTTTTATTATATAGTCATATAGGGCTTCATCAGTATCTGGCCTGACTATAGACCGAACCTCAGCTGTTAAACTGTTGCTAGTAGGATCATAAAAGTATAGGCTTATATTTGTCTTGGCCTGTTTACTGTATATATTGTCCCCGTTGTTTGTCTTATTTAGTTCTTCGCTATCGTCTACTGTATAATTAGGCTCACTGCTTATACCCGGTTCCTGCTTTACCGGGCCTGAACAAGCTGTTATTAGGGCCAGAACTAAGACAATAGTGGCTATTTTTATTATACCTTTCATTATATACCCTCCTTCCTAAAGGAGCTATCTGTACTGACTGAAAAACTGGGGAAGCCTAACCTTCCAAATACCATCAATATAGTCTACTGTCAGTACCTCTCTTACCCTTCTTGAATCCTCTGTCTTGCTTATATAGTTAACTGTGACAAAGGCCTTGTTGTTTAAATATTCTTCTTCTTCTACAGGATTTCCTTCAAACTCTACCATACCACCTACCACTGCAGGCATACGGTTTTTAAATTCATCTAGGTTGACTAGCTCAGAACCGTCCATAGTCCTGTTGGACAAAAACAAATATATAAAATCCCAATCAGGCTCTGTTACAAGGGCATTCATCAGCAGTCGAACAGACCTAGAAGGAGTTAGATTAACACTCTGATTTCGCCTGATAGGGAGCATAGGAGAGTTTGGATCAATATTTGTCCCTTGTTCTCCCATAAGCTTTTCTGCATTCATTTCAATATAAGACATCTGCCTGTTGCCGACAAGTAGCTTTACCTGGTTGACTCCATTTATATAGGTCAAGGAGTTTACTATTGAATATATAGCCAGTCGCTTCATATTGGCCTGTACCTCTGCCATGTCTTCCTCGCTTATATTTTGCTTACCAGGCAAGGTGGATAGGTCAATATTACCTAGAAAATTGTTTGTTAAGTTTACAAACACTGTATCTCCTTGGCGGCTGACATCTATAATCTCTGTGTTTGGGGGCATTACTAATCGACGTTCATGGGTCTGGGGCCCCTTTAGTAGCTCCTTTACCACCATTTGCTCCATAGTCTCATTTTCCTGCAGAACAGTCCTTTTTTCAGTAACTAGATAATCAGCTACCTCATGTTTAAAGTAGAGGACTATTTCAACCTCATTGGTTTGCTCATTTGGATCAATGGGCATAGGACTATTGTTTCCTGGGGAGGACTCTGGCCCTTTAGGGGGGCCCTGACAGCCTGCCAAGAAGGCAAGTATTAATACCATGGCTAAAGGCCTTATATACTTTCTAATAAAAGACACTTCCCTTCTTATTAGATTATAAACACATATCTTTACAAAACAGTTACGCATTATTAACAAATCATTAATAGGACCTATATATTATTCTAGCTCTATAAATCTTGCCATTAGGAGGTCCTCTCATAGGGTAGCTCTACATAGAAGGTAGAACCCTTGCCCTCTACACTGTTTACCCTTATATAGCCACCATGCATTAGTACTATACGGTTTGCTATTGATAAACCTAGTCCTGTACCTCCTGTGCTCCTAGATCTAGCCTTGTCTACCCGGAAAAATCTATCGAAAATCCTGCTCAGGTCCTCTGAGGGTATACCTATACCAGTATCACTTATTTTTATTATGGCATGGTCAGGTCCACTACTTATATCTATAGAAACCCTTCCGCCCTCTGGTGTATATTTAATTGCATTGTCAACTAGGTTGGATATAACCTGTTGCAGCTTTGCACTGTCGCCTTCGACTACAACATCATCCTCATGGGATATCTCTAGGGTAATATCCTTTTGCTCTGCTAGTAGCTGCAAGCCCTTTAGGGTCCTCTCCACTAGGTCAGCCAAATTCACAGGATCTTTACTTAGCTGGGTTGAACCGCTTTGCTTGTCTAGTTGAACTAGGGCTAATAGATCAGTGATAATTGAGTTTAGCCTATCAATCTCAAAATTTATGTCCGTTAAAAACTCCCTATAGATATCTGGGTCATCTATCCCCATATGGAGCAAGGACTCTGTTAATACCTTCATAGCACTAAGTGGAGTCTTAAGCTCATGGGAGGCGTTGGACACAAACTCATTACGGGCATTGTCAAGATCCTCAAGCTTTTCGCTCATAATGTTAAAGGCCTCTCCTAGCTGCCTAAACTCTCCTCCACCCCTAATATTGACCCTTTGATTTAGGTGCCCCTTGCTCATTTTTGTTATGCTAGCGGTCAAATCCTTTATTGGATGAGTAATAAGGCCTGATATTGCTATACTTATAAGGATAATAGCTAGTATTACACCAAGGGAGTATATAACAAGCATTCTACTTATATCATTTAGCAAGACTTCTATGCTATCTAGGGAGCTTGATATCAAAACAACACCTAATACCCCTTCGGAATAATGCATAATGGGGGCATAGGAATACATGACCCTTTTTCTTGTTGGTGGGTCTCCTGAATAAATATAGAGGTCCTTTGCCTCTACAAATTCGCCTTTTAAAACTGTTTTTATTTCAGGATAGTCCTCTGATAAGTCTCTCCTTAGAAGGCTTGTAGACCGATAGGAGTCATAGTCAACTATTCCATCCCTGTTGAGTATTAGTATCCTTGTTGATTCACCCTCTATTCTGGTAAACTCTTCGCCCATGGCCTGTATTTCATAAAAAATATTTGGATCCTTATCATAATAGCTATTGGCTATGGTCTGGGAGGCTTGAATGGAGTATTTTTGAAATGCTACACTTTTATCATTTATATAGTCCTTCTCAAGTATATGCATAATGGACAAATCAATAACTGTAAAACCGATCCCTATAACAATCAGATAGGCAACGACTATCCTCCAGCGCAGGCTGGAAAACATACGTTTATTTATCCGCAAAGTAGTATCCAACTCCCCATTTTGTTAAAATAAGATCTGGCCTGCCAGGGTCCTTTTCTATCTTTTCTCTAAGCCGCCTTATGTGTACATCAACTGTTCTAAGATCCCCTAAGTAATCGTACTTCCATACTGTTTCTAAGAGGTTTTCACGGCTATAAACCTTGCCTGGATTTTTGGCAAATAACTGAATAAGGTCGAACTCCTTTGCTGTAAGCTCTACCTCCTTGCCGTCTATGGTTACACTCCTGTTAGCTAGATTTAAGGTCATGTTCTTAACTCTAATTAGGTTTTCATTGCTATTAGTATTAAGCCTTCGAAAGACTGCCTTTACCCTGGCCTTAAGCTCTAATATGTTAAAGGGCTTTGTAATATAATCGTCCGCTCCGTACTCAAGCCCTAGAATCTTGTCCATATCCTCGCCCTTGGCAGTGAGCATAATCACAGGTATACCGGACCCTTCTCTAATCCTTTGCAGAACCTCTAGGCCGTTCATTTTGGGTAGCATAACGTCTAAAATTACTAAATCATATTCGTTGTTTTGAAACTTTTCTAAAGCCTCTTCTCCATCATAGGCTGCATCTATTGCATACCCTTCTTGGCTTAGGCTAAAAACTAGCCCCTTTATTATTGATGGTTCGTCGTCTACTACTAAAATTCTCTTATCCATAGGCCTAGTGTCCTTTCTCTATTTTATGAATATTTTAACACAATGACCCTATAAAATCAATTTGCCTGACTCTTTATAGGCTTAGTCAACGGATATATAATTCTTTAGACTATCATAAATCTTGTCGCCAATGCCGGATACCTTTTTAATGTCCTCAATCCGGCTAAAGGGTCCATTTTCCTCCCTGTACCTTATGATGCTCTCTGCCCTTGTAGGTCCTATTTTTGGTAGGGTCTCTAGGATAGACTGGGAAGCAGTATTTAAATTTACCCTATTATCTTCTGATTGATCTGGCTCCTTTGCTGTGTTTTGTGGGTTTTGCATTATAGGGCTTATCTCCTGACTAATATCCTCGCCCTGCCTTGGTATATAGTACATACCCTCGTCCTTGACCCTTATAGCTAGGTTGACCCTAGTTAGGTCTGCATCCTCATCAGGTCCACCTGCCTTGATTACTGCATCATATAGCCTGTCGTCCTCATTTAGCTCTATTAGGCCTGCCTCTTTTACTGCCCCTACTATATATATCTTTATCTTCTTTGTTTCATTTTTATCAGCCTCATTAATTGGCTCAGCTGTCTTGTTATCTGCTGGTGGCTGACTTTCAATTGGTGGCGGGCTTTCAATTGGTGGCGGGCTCTGGCTTAAGACCTCAGCCTCTGCATCATCTGACAAATAAGCCAGGTAGATTAAAAGGCTAGCCAGTATTACTATTATTATACCCATGATAATAAATAATCGCTGTTGTATACGGTCAAGATGAAACATAAAATCACCCCACAACAAAATGTACCTAAATATTCGCCCAAAATAGCGAAAAACCTTTTATTTTGCTTATATTCTTATTTATTAATAACAAATAATTAATTAGCATAGCTAGCAGAGGGATACAAGCCTGACTTCTATAGACTTTTCCTCTCAATATTTGCCTTGTAATTGTTAGCTTAAGGGGGTGATTAGAAAAGATACATATGCTATAATAAATTTTATATAAATATAGTGGTAGTCCTAGGACTATCCCATTATTTAAAAAGGACTAGAGGTCAGCAGATGAAAAAATATTTAACTTATATACTTATATTCCTATTATCCCTTACAAATACCCTTACAAGTAGCCTTCTAGCAAGCCCAATAGCCTCAGCTAGCTTAGCTACTGAAGTGAATATACAAGTAACAGATACAGGCCAGGACCTACTATCACCACCCCAGCTAAGTGCAGATTCGGCTGTCCTAATTGATCAAGAGTCAGCCAAGGTCTTATATGGTAAATCTGAGCAAGACTTAAAATACCCAGCCAGCACAACCAAGATTCTAACTGCACTTTTGGCTATTGAGTATGGTAGCTTAGATGACATAGTTACAGTTGGAGAAGAAATCAGTATGATCCCCTGGGATAGCTCTAAAGCTTATCTTGAGATAGGTGAAAGGATTTCACTTAATGACCTTTTGTATGGCCTAATGCTCAACTCAGGCAATGATGCAGCCAATACAATCGCTGTTTATGTAGCTAGAAAGGTCAAGGGACAGGGCCTTAGTATAGAAGAAGCCCTTGATTACTTTAGCCAAATGATGAACAAGCGGGCAAAAGAGGCAGGTGCAAAAAACTCAAATTTTGTTAATGCCCATGGTTATCATGATAACGACCACTATACGACTGCCTTAGATATGGCTATGATTACTAGGGCAGCTATGGAGCATGATGTTTTTTGTAAAATTGTCACAACTCAAACAGTGCAAAACGCCTATTTGGAAAGCGGCGAGCCCCGCCGTTGGAGAAACACAAATAGGCTTATAATGGAAAATTCCGATGAGTACTATGAGTATGCCACTGGTACCAAGACGGGCTATACTGGTAGTGCGGGTAATTGCCTAGTATCATCTGCTAACAAGGATGGCCTAAGACTAATATCAGTTGTTCTAAAGGCTGAGCCAGATAAACAATGGGCTGATTCAAAGGGTCTATTAGAGTATGGTTTTAGCAATTTTACCTGTACCAAGTTGCTTGAAAAGGGCAGTATAGCTGAAACCCTTCCAGTAGTAGAGTATGCAGAGGATGACTGGGGTAGCCTACCCCTAATGGTGGCTACCGATACACAGGATCAGGTAATTGAAAAAAAGCTATTGCCAAAAATTAAAAAGGAAATAATATGGGATGAAAAGGTCTTAGCTGATGGCAACAGGCCAAATAGCCTGCCTAGAATAAAGGCCCCTGTATATAAGGATCAAAAAGTAGGCGAGATCCAGTACCTACTAGAGGGAGAGGTTATTGCAAAGGCTCCTCTTGTTGCAACAAGAGAGGTTAAGGCCATGGGCTTTACAGAAAAGCCAGTAACAGAGGAGAAAAGCTTATTAAATTATTTAGTTATAATTGTTTTCCTAATAAGCGGCTATATCTTGCTCAGGCTAAGGATTAGTAGGTTAAGGAGAAAACGAAGAAGATACTACTATTTAAACAATATAGGAAGACAATAAATTTATTATTGGCCCATATGTATTATATAGCTAGCCCTTGCCAGAGGCCCATTTAGCCTATACTTTAGGCTTGCTAAAAGCTATAACTAAAAATAAAAAAAGGATGGTAACCATCCTTTTTTGCTTTGCTTTTATTAGTCTTTACTCGCTATGGGCTCCTGCCAAACCCTTTATCTTGGCCTTTTGGCCTGCCATATTTACTGGTCTTGTTCTTCAAGGGACTGCTTTTCAGCATCTGCCCAAAGCCTCTCTAGATTGTAAAACTCTCTTTCTTCTCGGTGAAAGAGATGGACAATAATATCGCCATAGTCCATGACAATCCACCGACCCTCCCTGGCTCCTTCAATTCTTTTTGCCTCTATACCCTTTTCTCTCATCCTCTTTTCAAGCTCATCATATAGGGCCTTTACCTGGGTATCAGTATTACCTGACCCTATTACAAAATAATCTGCTATTACAGTAAGCCTACTGATGTCTAATATCACAACATCAACGGCCTTTTTATCATCTAGGATACTGGCTATTTCATCGGCTAAAATCCTGGGTTTTTCCAATCAAGTTCCTCCTCTTTTCATAGATTTGTGTTTTATTTTCCTGTAGAATAATATCATTTCTGGCTTCTATAGAAGCGGGATGCAGTAAGGCTCCCTTTTTGATTACATGGCTTATTGAGGAATCATAGGCCATAAGTAGTGCCTCATTGAGGTTAACCTGGGCCCTTGCCCTAATTTCCTCTACCCCTTCATAATTGCGAAGGGGCTCTATATGGTCAGCTAGCCGGATAACCTTTTCTAATAATGACATCCCCTTTTTACCTGTAGTATGCCATCTTATTGCATTTAATACTTCAATATCTGTAATCCCAAATAAGTCCTCTGCTAGATAGGCCCCTAAGGGTGCATGGAGCAGAGCCCTGCTTTGGATTGATATCTCATCCGGTTCATAGGAATACTCTCTACAAAGGTCCAGCATTTTCTCATGGCTTAGGCACTTAGCACAATCATGTACTAGTCCTGCCAGCTCAGCCTTATGAACATTTGCTCCATGAAGCTTTGCCAGCCTGCCTGCTAAATTTGAAACATTGATAGAATGTCTAAGCCTTCTCTCATCTACCATACTACTGAGGGTGTCCATATACTCAGGCTTTATCATTGCTACTTTCTCCCCTATATAATCGTTCCTTATTTATGTACTTAAATACCCTTTCAGGTACTAGGTACCTTATAGTCTTGTTATGGGCTACTCTTTGCCTAATTTCACTTGAAGATAATGATATCACGGGACCCTTTATAAAGCAAACCTTGGCCTGGTAGCTAGCCTCTAGCCTATCAGCCTCTGCTCTTAGGTCAGACCTATCAATACCTGGCCTTTCATATACAGCAAAATCACAAAGGCTTGCAACTAGATTAAAACTTTTCCAGTTTTTAAGTTCAAGCAGGGTATCAGAACCTATAATATATGTTAGCCTAGTCCCATCAGGGTACAAGCCCTTTAATTCTAGTAGGGAATCATAGCTATACGTTGTCCCCTGCCTTTTTAGCTCTATAGTAGAAATAGAAAAGCTCGGATTGCCCTCTAGGGCAAGTTGTAGCATATCAAGCCTCTTTTGGGCACTGGTCAATTGCCTATTCTTTTTATGTGGTGGGTCACCTGTAGGTAAAAATAGAACATGGTCTAAGGAAAGCTCACAAATAGCCAGCTCCGCTAATATTAGGTGCCCTATATGAACAGGGTCAAAGGTCCCTCCCATAATGCCTATGTGTTTAAATTCTCCCATGCTAGGCCTTCCTTTCAATCTATCATCTTTATTTTATACATAATTTCGCAAAATGTACAGGCAGCCTTTTAGAAAAATTGGGGCTCTTATAGTTTAAAATAAGGCTTACTTGTCAAAAATCTAGATAAAGGAGGTGGACTTATGGATTTTAATAGGTTTTTCATTAGGCTAAGGGGCATATATAAAAAACTACGTTACACCTATAGGCTAAATAGTTTTTACCTATATAATGGTCCTGGTCCCTCTATCCTAGGCAGGTTCTTAAACCTAATCTTTAGCCAGGTCCTTCTTGTTCTTGTGACCTATATATGGTTTTTAAGCAGGTTAAGGGGTCCTCGAGCTGCCCTACTACTTACTATAGTACTGACCGTCTTACTTAATTTGGCCTATTGGCTAAAAAGAAAAGAACAGATCCGAAAAAAAGGGGCCCTAAGAAGAAGAGACCTTGCTAGGGACTACACCCTGGATAGGTTAATAAAGATGGGGTCTGAGGAGTTTAAGTGGCAAATCTTAAGGCTTGTTTTAAAAATCCCAGGCTCTAGCAATATAAAGGTTAAAGATCGCTATCTGGAAACAAGGATCAAGGGAAGAAAAATAGCAATTGCTTATTACAACGATAGGTTTTCAGAAGACCTATCGCCCAAACTACTATCAAGCTTTGTAAATAAGATAAAGGCCGCTGGCTATGAAGAGGCTATCTTCTTAACAACTGGCCTTTATAGTGAAAAAAGTAGAGACTATGTTAATAGGATAAGCAGGTTAAAGCTAAGGCTTTTAGACAAGCAGGACATGCTAGACCTTATGGAAGGCCTAGAAATGCTAGCAGATGAAGACCTAATAGATGGTCTGGTCAAAAAAAGAATAGAGCAAGCAGGCCCTGATTTTGCTAGGATCCGCAAGGAAATACTAAGACCTAGGCGGACAAGGACCTATTTAGGCTATGCCTTATTCTTTACCCTGGCGTCACTTGTTATAAATAGCTTCAAGCTCTATTACCTGATCTTTGCTGGCCTATTTATCCTACTAGCCCTTGTTTCCTGGTTTAGGAGTCGTATAGGACCAAGGCCTGCCAGCAAAGGCTTTAGCTTGATAGATGACCTATTGGCATAAGTGTTTCAAGCTAACTAGCCTATACTTTATGACTAAATTGGGTCTAAGGAAGTTCTATTTTGGGCCTTTCCTTAGACCTTTTGTATATAACAAATTTGTTACCAATAACCTGGACCCCATCTGCCCCTGTTTCCTGTGTAACTATATTACAAGCCTCTCTAGCAGATAGGTCAATATTGTCAAGCACACTAATCTTAACTATTTCTCTAGCCTCAAGCGCTTCTTTTATTTGCTCTATAAAGCTAGGACTTATGCCTGCCTTACCAATTTGAAATATGGCATCCTGGCTATTGGCAATGGCTCTTAAGTAGCTCCTTTGTTTACTCGTTAACAAAATTATCACCCTTTATTTATCTGGAGCAGGATCCTGCATGCCCCAGTAATTATTCCTTTTAGTTAAACTTTAAGATCAATTAGTCAATAAAGTCAAAGGAGAAGTCCTTTATATGAACAGTGTCTCCATCTTTGACCCCTGCTTCTCTTAAGGCATCTATGACTCCATGCTTCCTAAGGACCCTCTGGAAGTATTGGAGGGAATCGTAATTGTCTAGGTTTATCATTGTAAAGAGTCTATCCATCATTGGCCCTGATACAACAAACTCATCCCCCTCTTTGTTAATTTCAAAGGGGATCTCCTCCTCCTGCTCAAAGATATCTAGCTCTTCTTCAAAGGATTCGGGTTCAGGTATTTGTGACAGCATCCTTATGATCTCATCTAGTAAGGGCTTAAAGCCCTTGTTCTGAGCAGCTGAAACGGGAAAGACCTTGTAGCCCTGGGGCTCTAGCTGGGCCTTTAGCCTTTCAATATTGTCCTCAGCCCCTGGTATATCCATCTTGTTGGCCGCTATTAGTTGGGGTTTGTCAACTAGCTTTTCACTGTACTTTTGAAGTTCCCCTCTTATACTTTCAAAATCCTCTATTGGGTCTCGCCCTTCTAGCCCTGATACATCTATAACATGAAGTAAAAGCCTGGTCCTCTCTATATGCCTTAGAAACTTTAGACCTAGACCAACTCCCTCATGGGCCCCCTCTATAATGCCTGGTATGTCAGCCATCACAAAGCTTGCGTCCTCTCGGACCCTGACAACACCTAGGCTGGGCTTTAGGGTAGTAAAATGATAGTCAGCGATCTTTGGCCTAGCTGCAGATAGGATGGATAGGATGGTGGATTTACCTACGTTGGGAAAGCCCACAAGGCCTACATCTGCTATTGACTTTAGCTCTAGGATAAGAGACCTCTCCTGGCCCTTTTGACCCTGTCTGGCAAACTTTGGAGCCTGCCTGGTAGCTGTTGCGAAATGTACATTTCCCTTGCCACCCCGGCCTCCCCTTGCTATTATCCTTTTTTCTCCCTTGGTATTTAGGTCTGCAATGACAAGGCCTGTTTCCTCATCTCTTATAACAGTACCAACAGGTACCTTTATAATAAGGTCCTGTCCCCTCCTGCCAAATCTTTTCTGTCCCTTGCCATCCTCGCCTCTCTCGGCTATAAACTTCTTTTTAAAGCGGAAATCCATCAGGGTATGGAGATCTTCACTGGCCTCAAATAGGATACTGCCTCCGTCGCCTCCATCTCCGCCGTCGGGACCACCATTTGGTATGTATTTTTCTCTGCGGAAGGAAACTGACCCATCTCCGCCATCTCCAGCCCTTACGTGAATTTTCACATAATCAACAAACACTCTCTATCACCTACGTGTGAATTTATTTAGCAGCCTCACTAAATCCCCCGCCTTGCTAATAGGGTTTCCATAAATAATAAAAACTCACTGCTGGAGGCAGTGAGTTAGTTTTATGCTTGTGCTGCAGTCAGATTTTCATCTGGATAAACGCTTACCTGTTTCCTCTTCTTGTCCTTATGCTCAAATTTTACTACTCCACTTACCTTGGCAAACAATGTATCGTCTTTACCCCTGCCTACATTGTTACCTGGGTGGATTTTTGTGCCTCTTTGTCTAACTAAGATATTGCCAGCTAAAACGTACTGCCCGTCTGCTCTTTTAACACCTAATCGTTTGGATTCGCTATCACGACCGTTTCGTGAACTACCAACTCCCTTTTTGGATGCGAATAACTGTAAATCCATTCTAAACATTCATTTCCCCTCCTTCTCTTCTATGGAAATAAAGCTCTTGTAGCCGTATTCTATGCTTTTAAGTCCAATAACCATGGTCCTTAGGATGGTATCCGTAAGTAGCCTGTCCTGGTCTGTCATCTCTGATGGTAGAGTGCAGCTTAAGTTCCCATGCTCCTGATGATAGTCTGGCCTTATGCCTGCAATATCAGTAAGACCTAAAACTGCTGTTTGTACCACTGCTGAAACCGCTGCACATACTATGTCTTTTCCGGCTTCATCGTAACCCGAATGACCCTTGACTGTAAAACTGCTTACAAATCCCTCTCTATCATAATTGATAGTAACCCTAATCATAAAATCATCATCTTTAACCGCTTATTTTTGTAATCTGTAATCTTGTATAGGGCTGACGATGTCCCTGCTTTTTGCGGTAATCCTTTTTAGCCTTGAACTTGAAAACAGTAATCTTTTTGCCCTTGCCATGGCCTATTACCTTGGCTTCAACTGAAGCTCCATCAACATAAGGGCTACCTGCCTTGAAGCCTGTATCATTGCTTAAAGCTAATACTTCTTCGAATGTTACTGTAGAACCCTCAGCAGCAGTCAACTTTTCAACGGTTACTACATCTCCCTCTTGAACCTTGTACTGCTTGCCACCTGTTTTAATAATAGCATACATAAAATGCACCTCCTCTAACCAGTCTCGCCAAGTACTGGTACCCATTTGGGATTTAAACCATACTCGTGCGGCTTACACGAAGACAATTGTAACATAATAGCTTTTTAATTGTCAACAATTCCTGACCACTTTTATCTTTACTTTAGAATTATTAATTATCTTCTATATCACTATCATTGCTATCATTGTCTGGACAGCAAAAGACCTTTCCCATACCACCACAATGGGGACAGGATTTTAGTAAGGAGGCTGATAGCCTTTGTCTGGCCTTTTTTCTGGTCATTTCAACCAAACCCAAGCCTGTAAAGCCCACGATATTGGTCTTGGTCCTGTCCTTTTTAACAGCCGCCCTAAGGGCCTCTAAGACAACCTGCCGGTGGTCTTCCTCCACCATATCTATAAAATCAATAATTATAATGCCACCTATGTCCCTTAGTCTGATTTGTGCAGCTATCTGATCTACTGCCTCTAGGTTTGTCTTTAAAACGGTATCCTCAAGGTCAGTTTTTCCAACATATTTACCTGTGTTAACATCAATAACAGTCAAGGCCTCAGTTGGCTCTATTATTAGATAGGCTCCACTTTTAAGCCATACCTTTCTCCTTACTGCCTGCTTTATTTTGTCCTCTATCCCATATTGACTAAATAATTCTTGGCCTGTCTCTTGATAGTATATCCTATTTTTAAATTTAGGCATAAGCCTTTTAGTCCAAGACAGGATCTTCTTGTATTGATCAAAATCATTGATTATTAGTTTTTCTACATCATTATTAAAATGGTCCCTAAAGGTCCTGTAAATCAAGCTTTCATCACTGTATAAAAGCCGAGGTACCTTTCCTTCCTGCTCCTTGTTTTTTAAGTCCTCCCACAGGTCTAGTAGTAGGGCAAGCTCTCTTTTAAGGGTCTTGGCCCTGATATCCTTGGCGGCTGTCCTGATTATTAGGCCCATGTCCTCTGGCTTTAGCTCATTTGCAAGGTCTTTTAGCTGCTTTCTCTCCTCAGCATCTGCGATTTTTTTAGATACACCAATATAATCTGCTGTGGGTATAAGCACTATATGCTTGCCTGGTAGGCTAATATTGGTCGATACCCTTGCCCCCTTTGAACCAGATGCCTCCTTGTTGACCTGAACAGTAAGCTCCTGCCCCTCTTTTAGTATTTCCTCTATAGTCTTGTTATCATGGCCGACTATATCATCTATATACAAAAAGGCATTTCTATCTAGCCCTATATCTATAAAGGCAGCCTGCATTCCAGGTAGAACATTGATAACCTTGCCCCTGTAAATATTACCAACAGTCCTTTTCCTGTCATTGTCCTCTATATATAGCTCAGCCAAGTTATCGTCCTCTAAAAGGGCCACCCTGGTTTGCTGGTCCTGACAATCGATGATAATTTTACTGTTCAAACTCCTATTAAACCTCCCCTAGGGCAAGCGGGCTTTGCCATTTACCCTCATGCATTAGGTATATACCAGTCCTATGGATATCAAGCCTAATATCCTCTTGGTCCTTTCCAATAAAGTGAAGTAGCCTGTCTAATACTGCCTCTGGCTTTACATTGCCGGAGCTACCTGCCTTAAGGGACAGGATTATATCCCTATTTAAGCTGTCATCTAAGCCTATATCAAATATACCTTTCTTTAGGTCAACCTGCCTGATCCCCTTCTTGCTAGTCTTATCATAGAGGATTTTTTCTTGTTTCATAAATTCTTTAATTGATTTTTCTAGGTCAGGTATATCTATGCTCATCCTAACCCTATAGTCAGCCCTTTCAACAAGGCTCATCAATGATGGTATGGACCTGTCAACCTCACAGGCAGCTAAGACCCTTATACCCCTTGGTAGCTGACTGCTAAAGTCCTTTAGAAGTCCTCCTATATCCACAGGTTTTTCAAGGTAAATCTCCATATACTCAGCACTGCTAGTTACACCCACCGATAGGGGTAGGGCAAAAGAAATTCTTGATTGAGGGTTAAAGCCCTTGCTATAAGCAACAGGGATCCTGGCCCTACGGATGGTCCTTTGCATACTCTTCATAAGGTCTAGGTGAGATATATATCTAACCCTATCCTCCCTGGTATACTCAATAAATAGTCTCATCAGCAAAGTCCCTCCCCTAGCCTTCTAATACCGCAGTTAGAACAGGTCTCTCGGCAATCCCCGGTTGTCTCTCCTTTAAGGGCCTTTTGGTATTCCTTCCATAAAAAGCTCTTAGATACGCCAACGTCAATATGATCCCAAGGAAATAGTTCATTTTCCTCCCTTTCTCGGTAGGCATAAAAGGCAGGGTCTAGGCCACATTTTTCAAAGGCAGCCTCCCAAATATCAAGCTTAAAATGCTCAGCCCAGCCATCGAACCTTGCACCTAGTTGCCAGGCTGTATATAGTACCTTGCCTAGTCGCCTGTCACCCTTGGCAAAGACAGCCTCCATAAAGCTTGTCTCAGGGTCATGCCAGCTAAAATCTATATGCTTGTTTCTAATCCTCTTTCCTAGGGCTGCCTGCTTTTCCCTCAGGTCCTCCATTGAATCCTGCCTAGCCCATTGAAAGGGGGTAAAGGCCTTTGGCACAAAGGAAGATGCAGAAACACCCACCCTCAGGCCCCTTTGCCTTTTATCCTTGTCAACTGAGTAGTAGGTATCTACCACTGTCTCAGCTAAGTCTGCTATACCATATATATCATCCATTGTCTCTGTAGGTAGACCAATCATAAAGTAAAGTTTTACCGAATTCCAGCCAGACTCGAATGCATCCTTTACAGTGCTTGTAAGGTCCTCCTGCCTAATCCCTTTGTTTATTACATCCCTTAGCCTTTGGGTTCCGGCTTCGGGGGCAAAGGTCAGGCCTGTCTTTCTAACCTTTTGTATCTGCTCAATAAAGGCCTTATCAAAGGAGTCTAGCCTAAGAGATGGCAAGGACAAGGATATGCGCTGGGGTAGATACCTTTCCATTAGGCCTATGACTAGGTCCTCTAGGCCAGAATAATCGCTGGTAGACAAGGATGCTAGAGACATTTCCTCATAACCTGTACTCTTAAGTAGCTTGTCCGCCATGTCTAATAGCTTTTCTGTAGACCTTTCTCTCACAGGCCGATATATCATACCCGCCTGGCAAAAGCGGCAGCCTCGGCTACAGCCCCTGAAAATCTCTAAAACTACCCTATCATGGACTAGCTTCATAAAGGGAACAATTATTTTATCAGGAAAATATGCCGAGTCTAGGTCCTTTACTATCCTCTTTTTTATAGTCTTTGGTAGCTTAGGCTTGTTAGGGTTGATTGACAAGAGCCTGCCATCATCAGCATAGCTAATATCATAAAACTTTGGTACATAAACCCCTTCTATCTGGGCAGCACTGAGTAAAAAGTCATCACGGCTACCGGTCCCTCTTTTCCATAGCTTGTATATGTCAAGCAGGTCATCCATGACCTCCTCTGCCTCACCTAAAACTACAAGGTCAATAAAGTCAGCTAAGGGCTCACTGTTGTAAGCACAGGGACCGCCTACTAAAACAAAGGGGTCATCTGTGGTCCTGTCCTCTGCTAGGATCGGTATCCTTGAAAGGTCTAGCATATTAATTATATTGCTATAGCTCATCTCATATTGTAGGGTAAAACCTACAAAGTCAAAATCCCTTATGGGATCCTTGGTCTCTAGGCTAAAAAGGTCTATCCCATGGTCTCGCATTTTGTCCTCCATATCGGTCCATGGGGCAAAAACCCTTTCACAATAGGTATCCTCTCTCTCATTTAATAAATGGTAGAGTATTTTCATACCTAGGTGGGACATGCCTACCTCATAGACATCAGGAAAGGCAAAGGCAAACCTAATCTTAATATCCTGCAAATCCTTTTCCACCATATTATATTCATTGCCCATATAACGGACGGGCTTGCTAACTTGTCCTAATATTTTATCTATTAAATCCTTGCTCACAGGATGCCTCCTCTTATTGTATGACTGTATTTTGCTTATAAGATATCTAATATAGTATATATTTTCTCCTGCCTCTTGTACAATCCTTTATTTAACATTTATATATCTAGGCCGCTTATTTATTTAAGAGCCTGCCTATCTGGGTGTAGGCAGCATAATCCACTATACCCTCTATAACTTGCCCTTCATTTAATCTACCCATCTCCTTGAGCTGGTCATCAAGTACCTGAATATAGTGGTACCTATAGGGTGTAAACCGCTTTACTACCTCCCTTAAGGGCATATTATATAGGACTGCAATATTTCTTATCGGCATACTCCCATCCTTTAGTAGGGCCTCCTTCTTGTAACTTATGTCCCTTAATAGTATATAACCAGCTGCCCTTTTTTCTTTTAGGGCGGAATAGGCTAAAAAGCCAGACAGAAAAAAGAGGCTCATATTAAAAATCCCATAGCCTAATAGGCCATATAGGCCTATTGTAAATAGGACTAGGGCTAGAACAAGACCAGCCCAAGCCCCTATCCTAGTAGCCTTCTTTATTCCTATTTCCCGGGACAAGGCAGCCCTTAGTATCCTACCCCCATCTAGGGGTAGGGCTGGCAGCAAATTAAAGCCTGCTAGAATTAGGTTTGTGTTTACAAAGTCTCTACTGGGTCCTTGCTCTATCAAGCCAGCCTGGATCAAGGCAAAATATCCTAGCAGCATAAGGATATTTGAGACAGGCCCAGCTAGGGCTATAAGGATTTCTTGGCCTGGATTGAGCTCGAAAACGCTTTCTAAATGAACAGCACCACCAAAGGGCAAAAGTTCAATTTCCTTTACATTTAAACCTAAAAGGCGGGCTGTTATTATATGTGCAGATTCATGGATGATAAATACCAAAAAAATAAGGCTAATGTTATCACCATAGCCACCTATAATAAAGGCCAATAAAAATAAAATTAAAAGCTTGCTTATAGATATATCTACATGGAATAGCCTAGCTACCCGCATGGTATTTTACACACCCTTTTGCCCGACCACCTTGTCCTTGTCTTCAAGCATTTGCAAGGGATCAACCGGCTCATTATCTATCCAGATCTCAAAATGCAGTATATGGTTATTTTCATCAATAGCTGCTATACTACCAAGCCTGCTACCGCCAGCTACTAGCTGCCCTTCCTCTACCTCTAGCTTATCTATGCCACCATAAAAGGAAAAGCGGCCACCACCATGGTCTATCCACAGCGCCCTTCCATAGACCTCATGGTCTACTATAGAGGCTATTTTGCCATTGGCACAGGCATAAAAGGTCTTATTATCCTTGGCTAGTATATCAATCCCGTAAGATCTTTTTTCTAGCTCTGTCTGTGTATTAAATAGCTTTATCACCCTTCCATCAGATGGAGGATAATAGACTAAGGATTCATTCTTATTAGCCTCTCCCTCAGGCTGGCCTGAAAAAACTGACTCTAGGCTAGGTAAAAGCTTTCCTACTAGCTTAAAATTTTCCGGAATGTCCTTGAGCCTAAACTCATAGCTTAGGGCTGTCTTTACTTGGCCTACTATAGCCTGGCTAAAGGGTAGCTTGATAGTATTTAGTAATAAGACAAATAAGGCTATAGCCACAGCAAGCAGGGACTTTACTATCAATGATTTTGTTTTTTTAGTCTCCCTGTCAAAAGTCTCCTTAACTCTAGAACTACGAAAGCTAAGTGGCCGATTAAGAGAAGCTCTAGGCCTTGTTCTTTCCCTTTGAATTGGTCTACCCTTAATAAGTACAGGTGGTCTGTTGTCCATTTTATCACCCCTTGTGCTGACAATGACAAGCACTAGCATTCTTTATACCAATATATTGCCAAGGGGACGAGATTATGATTTTCTACAAAAATATAGCGACTGCAAGGGGCAAATCCACTAGTACTCGCTTGGTATGCTTGATTATATTTTCCGCAAAAATAAGGGTTTCTGGGGCCAGAACCACAAACCACATAGTACTTTAGTAGTTGTGCTAAGGTTTAATTAACCATAAAAATAACCGACTATAGGGAATTATACTAGAGTCGGTTTCATTTCTTTATATACTTTATGGAATAGATTAATAGGAGTCATCCTCCTGGGGTGGGTTCACCAATAAGCGCCAGTCTAGATCTCCCCTTTTTATGGCCTTTACCATAACCTCTGCAGTTGCCAGGTTGGTTGCAAGAGGGATATTGTGTACGTCACATAGGCGCAGGAGGGCATTGATATCTGGCTCATGGGGCTGGGCTGTTAGGGGGTCCCTTAGAAATATAACTAGGTCTATCCTATTGTAGGCAACCCTTGACCCGATTTGCTGGTCACCACCCATAGGCCCAGATAGGTACCTATGAACATTTAGGCCAGTAGCCTCTGCTATCAGCTTGCCTGTAGTACCTGTGGCATAGAGCTTGTGCTGAGCTAATATATTTTGATATGCTACTGAAAAATTAACGATATCTTCTTTTTTCTTGTCATGGGCAATTAGTGCAATATTCACCTTGCTACCTCCTAAATTTCAGCTTATGTCTACGCATACCTACATTTAATACTAGGCCAAAGGCAATCATATTGGTCCACATAGAAGACCCTCCATAGCTAACAAAGGGTAGTGGTATGCCTGTAATAGGCATTATCCCCATTGTCATGCCTATATTCTCAAAGACATGAAAGAGGGTCATAGATGCCACACCAACTGCTATCAAGGACCCGAGCATGTCCTTGGCCTTGGCACCAATTACAACAGTCCTTATCAAGAGTATAAAAAAGAGGGCTATGATTGTAATGCCACCTACAAAACCAAGGGCTTCTACTGTAACAGAAAAGATAAAGTCCGTTTCTTTTGCAGGTAGATAATCAAGCTGACTTAAGGTGTTGCCTGAAAAGGCGCCCCCCTTGTCAATTTGACCCCAAACCTGGCCAGACCCTATAGACATCATAGATTGCAGAGCATTCATACCATGCCCCAAAGGATCAAGCTCTGGGTTTAGAAAAACTAGTATTCTGTTCCTTTGGAATGGCTTGATCAAATAAAACCAGGCTATGGGTATAGCCGCAGCTATTGCCGCAAGTCCCCCAAAAATCAGCTTGTAATTAAGACCTGCTACAAAGAGCATGCCAATTAGGATGGCCAAAAGACTAATCGAAGTACCAAGATCAGGCTGTGCAACAATAAGCACTATTGGGATTCCTATAGTAATAAGAATAAGGCCAATACTTTTTATATTGTTTATCCCCTTTTCCTCCCTCTTGGCCATAAGTCTAGCTAGGGAAAGGATAACTGCTATCTTGGCAAATTCAGACGGTTGTAGCTTGAAGGGGCCTATTTGTATCCACCTTATAGCTCCCCCACCCTCTGATCCGGCAAAGGCGACAAGAACAAGTAGGCCTACCACTATCCCATAAATATATGGAGAGATAGTAGCTAAAAAATGATAATCTAAACTAGCAGTGATTATCATAAGGACTAGGCCTGTCCCAAACCATATCAGCTGTAGCTTGACCTGGTTTAGGTTAAGACTTTCTATGGCACCTGTAATATCTTCACTACCATCTACGGGGGACCTAGTAGCTAGTCCAATAGTGAAAATACCTATACCGACCAAAAGTACTATAGTAAATATTATTATATAATCAATGTTTTTAAAGAGCTGCTTATCAAACACCTGACTGCTCCTTCCTATACAACCACACTGATGATTATATCATATCGGTTAAATAAATAGAATATAGTCCTATAAATAAACAGTTTTTACATAGTCAAAATAAAAAGGAGGTTCTAACCTCCCTTTTTATCCCTTGCTCATCCCTTATTTTTACCTATATTTTTCATCTTCTTTATTGGTATATTAGCAACCAAGGCTGAAGTATAGTTATTGTCCTCCTGCTCTATCCTTGACAGTCTAATATCGAATCCCTTTTCATCAATTTCCATATAGTCTGATATAACCTTGATAATATCGCCCTTGACCATTTCTAAAAACCTAGGTGAAATATTGGCCCTGTCATGAACAAGCACTAGCTTTAATCTTTCTCTGGCTATGTCCTTGCTCGTGTTGTCATCTTTACTGAAAAATTTGAAGAAGTCAAACAATGTATATCACCCCTTTATATGCTACTGCTATTACTCTTACCTGAGAAAAATCTCCTTAGTCTATCCATCAAGGTATTTTCCTCATTAAGAGATAGAAGTGGCACGTCCTCTCCCATTATCCTTTTAGCAATATTCCTATATGCCTTACCTGCTAGAGAAGAAGATTCGGTAACAGCTGGCTCTCCCCTATTACTAGACACTATTATCTTTTCATCGTCAGGTACAACTCCAAGTAGGTCAATACCTAAAATATCTATGGTATCATTTATATCCATCATATCGCCACGCTTTACCATATCCGCCCTAAGCCTGTTTATTATAAGCTGAGGACTGTGCAGGTCGTTGGCAGAAAGAAGACCTATTATCCTATCGGCATCTCTTACTGCTGATACCTCAGGAACTGTTACAACAACTGCCCTGTCTGCCCCTGCAATAGCATTCTTAAAGCCTTGCTCTATACCTGCTGGGCAGTCTATTAGGACATAGTCAAATTGGTCCTTTAATTCCTCACAAAGTTTTTGCATTTGGTCTGGGGTGACTGCGTTTTTATCTCTTGTTTGGGCGGCTGGCATAAGATATAGGCCTTCAAACCGCTTGTCCCTAATAAGGGCTTGCTTTAGTCTACATACACCCTCAATTGCATCCACCATATCATAAACTATCCTATTTTCCAGTCCAAGAACAACGTCTAGGTTCCTAAGACCGATATCAGCGTCTAAGAGTACTACCTTTTTGCCTTCTAGGGCAAGGGCGGTACCAATATTAGCTGTTGTTGTTGTCTTTCCTACTCCGCCTTTTCCTGATGTTATTACGATGACTTCTCCCATTGCTTTACCCCCTATTGTCTTCTATATAATTTTGTGATTATCCCTTTCTTGGCAAGTAGGGTTCAATAATTAGCTGATTGTCCCTAATGTATGCAATCTCAGGGTATTGTGGCTTTTCCATTCCACCTTCAGGTGCCATTGCTATCTTGCCCGCTATCCTAAGCTGGCTAGGCAGGAGGCAAAAGGCTACAACTACTGCCTTGGCATTGCCAGTTGCTCCGGCATGGGCCATGCCCCTTATGGTCCCTAGTATAAAGATGTTACCACCTGCAACCAGTTCGCCACCTGGATTTATATCTCCTAGGACAACTATATTTCCATCGTAGTATATGCGCTGTCCGTTTCTTACAGTCCCCTTGACAAACTTGGTCATACCCTCATCTATATCCTCGAAATACTCATAAGGGTGGCTTGTCTCCTGGTCTTGCTCTGTAGACCTACTTGCATCCCTACTTACAGGAGCTTCTGCGAAAAACCTAACCTCACCAAGGGTCATATAACGCTCAGATGTAGAGATCAATTCCTTTTGCTCTTCTTCACTATATTCCTTGCCTATAAAGCTAAGATTAACCTTGGTTCCAGAGAAAAATGGTTTGGCTGCCTGAAGTTTTTTATCATAAGCTTGCCTAATAGCAGATATGTCTGCCCTACTATCTATATATATGTTGAGTCCATTTTTGCTGCCCTTTATTAGGATAGGTATATCCGCCATGTTCTGTTCCCCCGTCAAGCCATTATCTTACTAAATATCTGTTCTACAAAATATCTTAAAATCCTCTATTTTACTCTACTATATTATTAGGAATCGGTAGCTTATCCTCTAGGTCTTCATTTAATAAACGATAATACTCCTCTATCAGCCTGCGGGCGACAGGTGTTGCATTACTTGAACCTCCACCCTTGGGTATGGCTATAACCATTGCTACTTCTGGATCCTCATAGGGAGTAAAGAGGGCAAACCAGGCAGTGTTTAGTTCCCTGAAACCTGGAACAGTCTGGGCCGTTCCTGTTTTCCCAGCTAGGCTAATGTTGGGATCCAGGCCCATAAAGACTGATGAGGCTGACCCATTTCCGCCAGGGCCTCCCCTTTGGTAAACAACCCTGCGCATTCCTTCCTTTATAGCGGCTAGATACTCTTCTTTTAGGTCTAGCTGCCTGTATACAGGTTCTGTTTGCATAAGCAGCCCATTATCATCTGACCTGACCTCCTTTAGGACATGGGTTTCTAGTACCTTACCACCATTGGCTAGGGCAGCGATATACCTTGCTACCGCTAGGGGGCTGACACTAGTTATTGACTGTCCTATAGAGGCACGGGTCGTCTCCTGGGTTGCTATCCATTTTCCTAGATTGCTAAATATGGTTAGCATATCATAATAGGCCTCTAGGGATTCCTCATTATCAGCAAACCAGCCTGTTGACTTTAGATAATCATATAATTTATTGCGCTCTATATCTAAGATTGTATTTATTTCCTCAGCACTTGCCTGGACTCCGTATTTTTCTAAGAGTTTTGTCCTTATCTGGCTCCTGGCCTTTACCCTATTTTGTTCAGCTAGCAGATCAGGGTGGGCTACATAGTTCATATCATTCCTACCATCTAGGGTCAATAACTCTAAACCTGTTGGCCCTTGAAGGCCAAAGTTTTCTCCCCACTTATAAAGATTGTCTATCCCCATCCTGTAGCCTATGGTTGTAAAGTAATAGTTACAGGATACCTTTATAGCGTCCATAATATTAAGGCTTCCATGGCTAGTCTGTCTCCAGCATCCTGGCGCATCATTAAATAGTTTAAAGCGGTCGTAGATGGTCTCATTTATTGTTGTATATCCTTCCATCAGGGCCGCCATCCCCACCATCATTTTAAATACTGACCCAGGCTCTAGGCCACCTTGAAAGGCCAGGGGAAAGAGGGGCTCTGAAGGGTCATTTATTAGGTTAGAGTACTCTTGATGGCTGATACCCCTAGCAAAATCATTTAGGTCATAGGGGTAGCTGCTATTGGAATAGCTGGCCATAGCCAGTACCTCACCTGTCTTTACATCAATTATTACTATGGCTCCACTATTGGCCAGTGGGGCTTGCCTATCTCCTTCATAGGGAGGGAGACCCTCTCTTATCTTTCTAACCTCTTCTTCTAGTATGTTTTCAGCACTTCTTTGTAAACGGCTATCTATAGTCAGGTATACATCATTTCCATTTTTGGCAGGTTCCTCTTCTATGACCTTGATTACCTGCCTTAATGCATCTACTTCTGCTAGCATATAACCATGCTTGTCCTTGGTAGACCCTGTCAACCATTTTTCTGCATAGGCCTCTATCCCATCCTGGCCATACTTGTCAGCGTGCAGGCTGTAACCGGCAGCTGTTATGGATATCCCGTTTTCTTTTTTATATGCCTCCATGTTGGCATCGGTAATCTTGCCTACATAGCCTATGATATGTTGGGCACTCCTGCCATTTGGATAGTACCTGCTAAGCTCTGTAGCTGTTTGTACACCAGGTAGCTTGTCTGAGTATGTTTCTATTTGAGACAGGGTAGCATCTCCTATATTCTCTGCTATCCTGACAGGTTCATTTTGCCTGTACCTGTTTTTATATAGGTCTAGTCTAATAGATATTATATTAAGGGCCTCTTTATCTGAAAGGCTTTCGTCGATATTGTATCTTTCTCTTAAAAAGGCCAGCATTTCCTCGGCAGGCAGGTCAACATTCTTTAGGTTAACCTCATCCCTCCACTGGTCATAACGCCTCTTAAAGTCTGCTTGATTACTTGTACCAAAATCGTAATAGAGTCCCTCTACAAGGTAGGGAACCGTATCCTCATACACCCTTGTGCCATATTTTATTGGTATATTGTCAACTAGCCTATCACCATTATCGAGTATTATTTTTACGGCTTCTCCTAGGACCCTGTTTCTGTCTTCATCCTTTGTAGGTAGCCATTGCCTGTCCACTTGGACAATATAGCTTTGTTTGTTGACAGCAAGGGGTATACCATTGCGATCATAGATATTTCCCCTCTCACCCCTTAGGGTCATCTCAGTCATTTTTCTTTCTTGGGCCTTTATGTAGTAATACTCTCCCCTCTCCACAGTAAGGTAAAACAACCTAAAGCCTAGTGCAGCAAAGAAAAGAGTAATTATAACACCGAATATAAAGTATCTACTTTTTAAAATCTTTAGTATCTTTTTAAGCTTCATCAGGCAAACCCCTTTTAGCTTTCATCCTACTAGTTAATCTCATCTTAGTAGTTTAGCTCATCCTACTGTTTAGCTCATCTACTAGCTTATCTCGTCATACTAGTTTAGCTCATCCTACTAGTTTATCTGGTCCTACTAGCATATATTGTACCATGCACTATATGAATAAAAAAGAGGCTTGTGCCCCTTTTCGGTCCTTAGCAATATGCAAAATTTTCCCCTAATCACTCCTAAAATGCCACTTTTGATTCATAAACTTTTTCTCGTTTAACTGATAGAGCAAATAGTAAAAAAGTGGAGTGAGAATTATCGTATATATGGCCTCCGGGAGGATATACCTAGCAAAGGCAAAAGAAAAGGATGTTTGTGTCCCCCTGAAAAAGAGATAGACCAGGTTTAAAAAATCCTTTAAAAGCGTAGCTAAAAAGACAAAGAATATGGGCAGAAAAAGCTTGTCTATAAATACCCTGTCATACAATAAACCAGCTACAAAACCTATAAGCATATATATAAGAGCATTCAAGCCTAAGACATCTGCAAATAGTATGTCCTGTAGGAGACCACCAGTAAAGCCCACTATAGCCCCCCTTATACTACCTGTTTGCAGGGCAAAGGCTAAAGTGATAATCATAAGGGTGTCCGGCCCTATCCCCCCTATCCTTATAAAGGGGAATATGGCTGATTGGACTATTATATTAAATAGCAAAATCCCTGCTATTACTAATACCCTCATCATAGGCCCTACTCCTTAATTTGTCTCTGATGTGATAACCAGGACCTCCTCTAACCTTAGAAAGTCTACTCCTGGTTCAATTATTAGGGTCACCTGTGAGTCATGGTCCTTGGATAAAACTTTTACTATTTCACCGATATAAATACCCTTTGGAAATATTCCTCCCAGGCCAGATGTGATAACCCTATCACCTACTACTATGTCGGTCTCTAAGGGCAGATGAATCATCCTACAGAGGCCATCTTCGGATGAAAGAGTATTGCTCCCCCTCACAGTCCCTGTATCCCTAGTCCTCTCGACTATGCCACTGACAGAGGATTGCCCATCAACTATGGTCCTTACCTTTGACCAGGACTTGCCTACCTCAATGACCCTACCCACTAGGCCCTTGTCGGTAACAACAGTCATGTCTAGCTTAACTCCATGGCGGGATCCCCTGTTTATATTTATGGTATTGAACCAAACACCAGGATTTTTACCTGTAACCCTAGCTCCTATAAAAGTCAGGTCATCCCGTTCCTCTTTGAAATTGAGTAGGTCTTTTAGTCTTTCATTTTCACGCTTGATTTCATTCATCTCAAGCTGTTCTTTTCTTAGCTCATTTACTATCAGGCTCAACTCATCGTAGTTTTCCTTTAGGAGTTTCCTTTCACCAAATGATGAGAAGAAAGCTGATACCTTGGTGGCTGTTTGGTACATAAAGCCTTGAATTGGCGTAACTATTTCACCTATAAAGTCTTCGACAAAGGACAGCTTGTCTGTATACCTAGTCCCTAGGTAAATTACAAGAGCTAGTACCATTATAAGAATCAGTAATATTAGCTGTGGCTTCTTTTTTAGAAAACGGGGCAAGTACCTCCCCCCCTACCTCACATTTTTAGTCGATATAGCTACCCGTTTTAACGTGTCTATTTCATTAATAACCTTGCCTGCTCCAAGTACCACACAATCTAGTGGATTATCAGCTATCTTAACAGGCATGCCTGTTTCCTGCCTTATTAGCTCATCTAAGCCATCTAGGAGAGATCCTCCACCTGTCATCATTATTCCCTTGTCCATAATGTCAGCTGCTAGCTCTGGTGGTGTCTTTTCTAAGGTTAGCTTTATAGCATCTATTATGCTATTGATTGGTTCTTGCATAGACTTCATAATCTCATCTGAAGATATCCTTAGTGTCTTTGGCAAGCCAGTTACCATATCCCTACCCCTGATATCCATTTCCTTGACCTCATCACTTGGGAAGGCAGACCCTACTGTTATCTTTATTTCCTCTGCTGTTCGTTCACCTATCATAAGGTTATATTCCTTTTTTATATAGGATATTATGGCATCATCTAGCTTGTTGCCACCGACCCTGATAGACCTACTAGTTACAATACCACCTAGAGATATTATGGCCACCTCACTGGTCCCACCGCCAACATCCACTATCATAGAACCTGTAGGTTCTTGGACTGGCAAACCTGCCCCTATGGCTGCAGCCATGGGTTCTTCTATAAGGAAGGCTTCTCTGGCCCCTGCCTGGCGGGTAGCCTCATCTACTGCCCTTTTTTCAACCTCTGTAACACCAGAGGGTACACATACAACTACCCTAGTCCTATAGGGAACTATCCTTGGTAGAGTTTTACGAATAAAGTACTTTAGCATCTCCTGAGTAATGTCAAAGTCTGCAATAACTCCATCCTTCATTGGCCTTATTGCTATTATATTTCCGGGTGTTCTCCCGATCATGTTTTTTGCTTCTTCTCCAACAGCCAGTACCTGCTTAGTATCACTGCGTATTGCTACAACTGAGGGTTCTCGAATAACTATGCCTTTACCTTTTATTTGTACTAGGGTATTTGCAGTCCCTAGGTCAATACCTAAATCCTTTGTAAATAAATTTAATATTCCCATTTAGGTCCTAAACTCCTTCCATATATTAAATCATAATGTATGTTTCATATATTAGTGTATATTATTGCCACATTTCCTATGTCTAATAACAGGTAGCTATATAAGCTGGCATATACTTGTCAACAACCTGTGGCCAAAAGTTGCTTATAGTGATTGAGCTCCTTGTATAAGCTACTCGCTGGTAGGCCTACTATGTTAAAGTAACAGCCATCAATTTTAGAAATGAAGGCAGCTGCCCTAGCCTGTATAGCATAAGAGCCAGCCTTGCCAATATATTCACCTGTATCTAGATACTCTTCTATTTGCTCTCGTAAAAGAGGCATCATCTTGACCCGGCTGATTTCAAATAGGGTTTTACTATAGTTTATAGACCTGTCTATAAGGGCAAGACCTGTGATTACTTGATGCCAACCTCCCTGGAGATAATCAAGCATTTCAAAAGCCTGCTGCCTATTCTTGGCTTTTCCCAAAATCCGGTCCTTGTATACTATTGTATCAGCACCTATTACTAAACAATCGGCTGCTAAGCCTTCTGCAACATCCTTTGCCTTTAAGTAGGCTAAATCACTCACCAGCTCAGCTGGCTCCTTGTGACTTACTAATTTCTCTTCTACTGAGCTTTCTACTATATCAAATGCAATCCCCATCTGCCTTAATATATCCCTCCTTCTCGGAGATGAAGACGCTAGAATTATTTTCTTCTGTAAGCTTATCATAACTTTTCACTACCTGCTCTTAAAGTACAGGATAAGACCTATTACTATACCTAAAACTGTACCAAAATTGACCCTGACAGTAAGTCCAAAAACAAGTACAAAGGCCGAAAGGTCAACCTTTATTGGACTAGCAGCACTAGTACCTAGTGGATAGGTCTTGGTAAATATCGGATGGTTAATATAGTCTGCTAAAATTTCACCAACAACAGTCCCTATTATAATCCCACATAACAATAATAATAAAAGCTTTTTATAGCTTTTTCTCCCTCTAAACATTGGTGTTTTCTCCCTTCTGGGCTGGTAAAACCGGCTCAAGTAAAAAATCATTGGCCGGTTAAAGCTTAGTCACTAAGCTATAATATAAAAAGGTCTCATTTAAGTATAGCATTTTTCAAGTATATTACAAGATTTTTAAACAAATTATGCATAATTATATATACCTATATAGGAAAAAATATCTAATGGAAAAGCTATTAGCCAGGCCCTTGTCCTAATAGTTGATCCATTAGTATCAAGGGCTTTTGAAAGATTTCCTAGTGCAAAAACCCCCTAAAAGCCCCCTACATAAAAAGGGACTAAAGGCTAACTAATACTATTTACTAATACTAAAAACCGAGGATTGATTTCCTCGGTCTAGCTCAGCCCATTGTCCAATTTTATTCAATCTTTATTCAATCTTAATCGATCCTTATAGGATGTTTATTCTATTTTTATTCGATTTCTTCTACTATTATCCTAAAACCTTCTATTTTTACGATCTTGATTTTGCTGCCCCTTTGTATAAACTCGCCCTCGGTTACTACGTCAATTTTCCTTTTTCCAAAAAGGCCAGTACCGGCAGGTCGCAAAATGGTTTCAGCTATTCCCTCCAAGCCAACTAGGTCTTCTTCTATGTCTAAAGTGCTAGTAAAGCCTTCTTCTTTGCTTGTGTTTGTATTTAATAGTAGTAGCTTTGACATCCGGCCACCCTTTGTAGCTGATTTATACATAAATACAAGAAGACCTGCAATAATAACAAGGACTGCTGCAATAATAAGAATCAGCACTAGTATGCTCACAAGCTGAGATACCAATACAATACCTACGACTAATGAAACCACGCCTAGTATACCAGCTATACCAAAGCCAGGCATCAAGAACTCAATAACTACTAAGACTATACCTAGGATAAACAAGAGTAGAACTAAGCCTTCTAAGCCTTCAAAGGTCGAAATTAGAACTGAAAAAACTGAAGCTAAAGGAAATAACAAGACATCAACCCCTTTAAGAATTATATTGTATTTATGTGTTTATATGTAAATGTACATCCATTTTCATCAACATACTTTTATTGTAAATTACAATGGGCAATTTGTCAAGTATATTGCCAACAATGCCATAAATTTTATGACATACATGTGTCTATATGGGACAAAATATGATTGCAAGACAAACAAGGAGGTGAGATAAATGGCAACAAGACGTAGTGGTAACTCTCAAAGTTCAGGAGCTTTTAACAATCTAAAGTATGAGGTAGCTAATGAACTAGGTGTTAGCTTGAACGAAGGCTACAATGGTGACCTTTCTTCAAGGGATGCAGGACGTATTGGTGGTACTATAGTAAAGAAGGTATTCGCTGAGTATAGGAACAAGAACCAGATGTAATGTGATTTAACTTAAGTTGTTTATATAAAATGAAAGCACAGGCCTAAAAGCTTGTGCTTTCGTTTTACAGGGAGGCTAATAGATGCTTATTACATTTGTTCGAGTAATGATACTATATATATTTGTAGTTGTTTCCATGCGACTTATGGGCAAGCGCCAGATTGGACAAATGCAGCCCTTTGAGCTTGTAATAACTATAATGATAGCTGAACTAGCCGCTGTGCCAGTTGAAAACGTAGCAATACCCCTATTAAGAGGACTTGTACCTATATTCGCCCTGCTCTTAGTTGAATACATCCTATCCTACCTTACCCTAAAAAGCGAAAGGCTAAGGGTCATAGTCTGTGGTTCTCCTAATATCCTGATTGAAAATGGTCGCATTAACTACAAGGAGTTACAAAACCAAAGGATAAACCTAAATGACCTGCTTGAGCTTCTTAGGGCTAAAGACATATTTAATGTAGCAGATGTTGAGTTTGCCATACTAGAGACAGGGGGTCAGCTAAACGTGATACCAAAATCTCAAAAACGGCCTGTTACTCCCTATGACCTAGACATCCCTACTGAATACGAGGGCATTCCCTATACAATTATAATGGACGGTAAGGTCCACCACAAAAACCTAAAGTTAGCCAAGCAGAATATGGTATGGCTAGAGGATGAGCTTAGAAAAAGACAGTTAAGAGCCAAGGATGTTTACTTTGCCAGTCTAGATTCTTCAGGTAAGCTAGAAATCCAGGCCAAGGCTAGGAGTGATAATAAATGAAGCCCTTACTTATTATAATAATACCCCTACTTGTCTTTATTGCTTTAGCCCTTTGCTTAAACTACTATATAGATTCCTCTGCTAGTAAACTGTTAGTTAATATAGATGACCTAAAATCTCAAATAGACAAGGGAGATTGGACAAGGGCCGAAGCGACAATAAAAGACCTAGATAAAAGCTGGGGTACAACCAGAAGAAGGTGGAATATGTTTATTGATCATAATGAAGTGGATAGGATCGATGGCTCCATAGCCAGGGTCGGGAAATGGATAGAGCTAAAAGAAAAAAAGGACTGCCTTGTTGAACTAGCAGCCCTAAGTCAAGCTCTTGCCCATATACCGGAAAACGAAAAACTACTAATAGCAAATATCTTTTAGTATCTAAGCTAATAGCCCCTTTCTAGCCTCTCCTTTAGATAGAGGCCAGTGTGGCTTTCCTTTACCTGTGCTACTTGCTCAGGTGTTCCCTTTGCTATAATTAGACCTCCCCTTTCTCCTCCTTCAGGTCCTAGGTCTATGATATAGTCAGCAGTCTTAATAACATCGAGGTTGTGCTCGATTATTAGGACTGTGTTTCCGCCCTCTGCTAGCCTTTGAAGGATCCTGATAAGCTTTTTAACATCAGCTGCATGTAGGCCTGTAGTAGGTTCATCTAAGATATAGAGGGTTTTACCAGTAGACCGCTTACTAAGCTCTGTTGCAAGTTTTACCCTTTGCGCCTCTCCACCGGACAGGGTGGTAGATGGCTGACCTAGCTTTATATAGCCTAGCCCAACATCGAAAAGGGTCTGTATTTTACCCTGTATCTTGGGTATATTCTTGAAAAAGTCAAGACCCTCCTCTACAGTCATATCAAGGACATCTGCTATGGTCTTGCCCTTGTATTTAACCTCAAGGGTTTCCCTGTTGTAGCGTTTTCCTCTACATATCTCACAGGGTACAAAAACATCAGGTAAGAAATGCATCTCTATCCTAAGGATACCGTCGCCCCGGCATGCTTCGCAGCGGCCACCCTTGACATTAAAGCTAAAGCGGCCATTATTGTAGCCTCTAATCTTGGCCTCATTGGTCATGGCAAAGAGCTCCCTAATGGAATCAAATACACCTGTATAGGTAGCAGGATTAGACCTAGGTGTCCTTCCTATGGGAGACTGGTCTATGTTTATTACCTTGTCTAGATACTTAAGCCCTTTAATCTCCTTATAACTACCTGGCCTAGTCTTTGCCCTATTTAAGTCCCTAGCTAGGCTTTTGTATATGATCTCATTAACCAGGGATGACTTGCCAGAGCCTGAGACCCCTGTAATGCAGGTAATCAGGCTAATGGGTATCTTTACATCAATATTTTTTAGGTTGTTCTCACTGGCCCCAACTACAGTGAGCCATTTCTTGCCTGCCTTCCTTCGTTCCTTGGGTAATTCAATCCGTTTCTTGCCACTTAAGTACTGGCCAGTAATTGAAGCTTTATTTTTCATTAGCTCTTTCGGCGGTGCTGCTGCTACTATTTGGCCACCATGAATACCTGCACCAGGTCCTATATCTATTAAAAAGTCCGAGGCTAGCATAGTATCATCGTCGTGTTCGACCACAATAACTGTATTGCCCTGGTCTCTTAAGTCCCTGAGTGTCTTTATCAAGCGACTGTTATCCCTTTGGTGTAGACCAATGCTAGGTTCGTCTAGTACATAAAGGACACCTACAAGTCCTGAACCTATCTGGGTAGCTAACCTTATCCTCTGGGCCTCCCCTCCAGATAAGGTCCCTGCTGGCCTAGCCAAGGTCAGATAATCAAGGCCCACATTTAATAAAAAGGATAACCTTGCCCTGATTTCTTTGATAATCTGACTTGCTATCATCTTGTGCTTGTCAGATAGCTTGAGTCCTTCTATAAAGTCAAGGGCTTGTCCTATGGAAAGCTGAGTGAACTGGTCAATGTTTAGGCCACCTACAGTGACGGCCCTAACCTCAGCCTTTAGCCTTGTCCCCTGGCATTTTGGACAGGTAGAGTTTACCATATAGGCTTCGATCTCTTCCTTTACGCCCCTGGACTGGGTCTGACTATATCTTCTTTCCATATTGGTGATTATACCTTCAAAGGCTGTCTTAAAGGTGCCAGACCCATTTTCCCTATCATAGCTAACCTTTATCTGCTGGCCTCCTGTACCATAGAGTATAAGGTCTATTATTCCCTGATCAAGGTCTTCTACAGGCTGGTCAAGACTAAAGCCATAGTGCTTTGCTAGGGCTTCTAAATACATCCGGCCCATGCTATCACCATTTTGTATATTCCAGCCAGGAGCACTAATGGCCCCTTCTTTTAGGGACAGGCTCCTATCTACTAATACTAGGTCCTTATCTATTTCCATCAGCATACCTAGGCCTGTGCATTGGTCACAGGCCCCATAGGGATTGTTAAAGGAAAACATCCTGGGGCTAAGCTCTTCTATACTTATATTACAATCCGGGCAGGCATAGTTTTGGTTAAAAACTAGGTCCTGACCCCCAAGGACATTGACAACAGCTAGACCTCCAGTCAGGCCTAGAACTGTCTCCAAGGAATCTGTCAGCCTTTGTTCTATTCCTGCCTTTACTATTAGCCTATCTACTACTGTCTCAAGGGTATGCTTTTTTGTTTTTTCTAGCCTAATATCCTCAGAAAGGTCCCTTATTTCCCCATCTACCCTCATCCTTACAAAGCCGTCCCTCCTGGCCTTGTCTAATAGCCTAGCATGCTCTCCCTTTTTGCCCCTAACTATAGGGGCTAGTAGCTGTATCCTAGTCCCCTCATCAAGGGACATGACTACATCTACCATCTGGTCCACTGTTTGCTGGAGGATTTCCTTGCCGCACTCAGGACAATGGGGGATCCCTATCCGTGCATACATAAGGCGGAGGTAGTCATATATCTCTGTTACTGTACCAACAGTAGACCGAGGGTTACGGCTAGTGGTCTTTTGGTCTATGGATATGGCTGGCGACAGGCCTTCGATAAGGTCCACATCTGGTTTGTCCATCAGGCCCAGAAACTGTCTGGCATAGGCTGACAAGGACTCTACATACCGGCGTTGTCCCTCTGCATATATGGTGTCAAAGGCCAGGGAGGACTTGCCCGAGCCTGAAATACCTGTCAAAACAACAAGCTTGTTTCTTGGTATTTCTAAGTCTACATTTTTAAGATTGTGGACTCTAGCACCCTTTATGGTAATCTTGTTCTTATTCATCTATATCTCCAATCCTAGCTTTCAGCTCAATAATCTGGTCTCGCAAGCTTGCAGCCTTTTCAAACTCTAGGGTCTTTGCAGCTGCCTTCATCTGCTTTTCTAGCTTAAGTATTTGCTTTTGTATTTCCTCTGCTGACATAGCACTATCAAGGTCGTATACAGGCTCTTGCTCTGCTACTTGGGTGATTTCCAGGCTCCTTTGGATGTTCTTTATAATAGTCTGGGGCTTTATATTATTGACCCTGTTGTAGTCTATTTGCATTTTTCTTCTACGGTTGGTTTCATCTATGGCTCTTTTCATGGAATTTGTAATAGTATCTGCATACATTATGACAGTACCATCAACATTTCTAGCTGCCCTACCAATGGTCTGAATTAGGGAGGTTTCCGACCTTAAAAAGCCCTCCTTGTCTGCATCTAGTATGGCAACTAGGGATACCTCAGGCAGGTCTAAGCCCTCTCTTAGTAGATTGATACCAACAAGGACATCAAAAACCCCCATCCTCAAATCCCTTATTATCTCTACCCTCTCTAGGGTATCAACGTCCGAATGTAGGTATCTTACCTTTACATTCATTTCCTTGAAAAAGTCAGTAAGTTTTTCTGCCATCTTTTTGGTCAGGGTCGTTACAAGGACCCGTTGATTTTTTTCCGTTCTTTTCCTTATCTCACCTAACAGATGGTCGATCTGCCCCTCTATAGGCAGGACCCTAATTTCTGGGTCCACCAGACCTGTAGGCCTAATTATCTGCTCTACTACCTGCTTGGATAGGTCTATCTCATACTTAGCTGGAGTTGCACTAACATATATAACCTGGTTTAGCCTTTCCTCAAACTCTTCAAACTTAAGAGGCCTATTGTCATAGGCAGCAGGAAGTCTAAAGCCGTAATCTACCAATGAATCCTTTCTGGACCGGTCTCCTGCATACATGGCCCTAACCTGTGGTAGCATAACATGGGATTCATCTATAATCATTAGATAATCTTCTGGAAAATAGTCAAGTAGGGTATAAGGGGGCTGGCCTGGCTCCCTCCCATCTAGGTATCTTGAATAGTTCTCTATCCCATTACAATAGCCTATTTCCCTTATCATCTCCAAATCAAAGTTAGTCCTTTGCTTTATCCTTTGGGCCTCTATTAGCCTGCCCTCTTTTTCAAATTTAGCAACCTGCTTATTTAGGTCTTCCTCTATCATAGCCATTGCTCTCTCAAGCCTTTCCCTAGAAGAGGCATAGTGAGAGGCTGGGAAAATTGCGACATGGGAAAGGTAACCTAGGATCTCTCCTGTAAAGGTATTTATCTCAGCTATCCTATCTATCTGGTCTCCAAACATCTCTACCCTAATGGCCTTTTCAGTAGAAGCAGCAGGAAAAATCTCTACCACATCTCCACGTACCCTAAAGGTACCCCTTACAAAGTTTACATCATTGCGTTCATATTGAATGTCCACAAGTTTTCTTAAAATTTCATCCCTATCCCTGGTCATACCTGGTCTTAAGGAAAGGACCAGGTCCCTGTACTCATTTGGATTTCCAAGGCCATAGATACAGGATACACTTGCCACTACAATAACATCTCTTCTTTCAAAAAGGGCAGCAGTGGCTGAATGCCTCAGCTTATCTATTTCATCATTTATTGAGGCATCCTTTTCTATATATGTATCGCTAGAGGGCATATAGGCCTCCGGCTGATAATAATCATAATAGCTAACAAAGTATTCAACAGCGTTGTCAGGAAAAATCTCCATAAACTCACTACAGAGCTGGGCAGCTAGGGTCTTGTTATGGGCCAGCACAAGGGTCGGCCTTTGTACCCTTTCAATCACATTTGCCATTGTAAAGGTTTTCCCCGAACCTGTTATACCTAGTAGGGTCTGATGCTTGTAACCCCTAAGTATCCCTTCAGCAAGCTTGTCTATGGCTGCAGGCTGGTCTCCCTTTGGGGTCATATCTACCTTTATCTTAAACTCCATCGCTTTCACCTCTATTTTTTACATTATAGCATATTAGTCAATAAATTAGAACACATGTTCCGTTCTTTTTATAATTATTTTTTACCTGCTTACCCATATGTATAACCACAGTAGCTGCTGACAATTCATTTATTTGGCATAGTTCCTGGCAAGATTAATATAAATTAATATATACTTTTATATCCTTGTCTTAGAGAGGAGTAGTAAGCAAATGGTAAGATATATAGTCCAGCTTGGTGATACCCTGCACTTTATAGCCCTAAAGTTTGGGACCAGCCCATCCTATATTATGGAGCTAAATGGCCTTGTAGACCCTAATAGCATCTATCCTGGCCAGGTTTTAAAGCTTCCCCTTCATAATAGTCATACTGACAAGGACATAGCAAGCAGGCTACCCCTTTTAAGAAAAGGGAGCCAGGGACCCCTGGTTATACTGGCTAAAACCATGCTACTTAATAACCCCTTTGGCCCTATTGACTTAACTAGTGTCTTGGATACGACTAGTATGGAGACAATAAGAAGGCTGCAGGACCATCTAGGCATTCAGCAATCGGGATGTGTAGATGAAGCTAGCTGGAGGGCCTTGCTAAATGATACTATCAACTACCAAACTCCTCCCTATGATTCGATTATGGTCAGGTCTGGTATCCTACTGGTCCTGTCACTGGATAAATCAATATATAGGCAGGGAGATACCATCAATATGACCCTTGTAAAAATGAACCTATCTGGCAAGATACAAAGGCTATATTATAACTCTGGTCAACGCTATGACTTTTGTATTGCCTATCCAAATGGTCATATCCTTTGGCGGTGGTCAGATGACAAGGCCTTTACTCAAGCTACAGCAGAACTTGTCCTCCTGCCAGGCCAAGTCTTAAGCTACACTGAAAGCTTTCACCTAGCTATGGAAATCCCTCTTAGGCAGCTGAGGGTAATAGGGAGGAACTGTTCCAAGCAAACCAGACATCTTAGCCTGGAGGTCAAAGTAAAAGCAACCTCCTAGGAGGTTGCTCTATATCCCTTTAAAGATTACTCTATATCCCTTTAGTCTTTGCTCTTTATTTTCAAAGGTGTTTACTTTCTTTTCTTAAAAGGCCCTTTAGACTAAATGCATTGGCTTGCTTTAAATAGCCTTTATAAAACCGGCCTGTTCTCCTAGGTACAAAAACCAGGCCTAGGTCTTCTATATCATTTTGATAGTCCCTATGCTCAAGGCTAAGCCTTTGCCCCTCTCGGTCTATGTCCACCCATATATATGTGGGGTTCTTTTTTAATGCTTCAGCTAGCATTTGAGGAGAATTTACTGGTCTACCGTTAATATTTAGCAGGATATCACCAGTCATAATACCCATTTGTTGGCCAGGCCTGTCTGCCTGTATAGCTAGGACCCTTAAACCCCTCCATGGTGCCTGATATATAGGATCCTGCCTAGCCTTTTTTCTCTTGCTTTGTATCCTAAGCAGGTGGTAGCTGAGGGGGACCATAATAAGGACAGGGTATCTAAGCGGATCATACAGCTTTGAAATATAGGCTAGGACTATTACTAAAAGGCCATAAAGAAGCACCTTCAGGCCCGACCTTTGGCTAGCCCTATCCGCTTTTTCTGCTACAACTATGTCCCTAAATCTAATTATAAAGGCAAGGGGTAGCATGGTCATGGTTTCAAAACCACTTGTTGAATCAAATATTGGCCACCAGCTAGGCATAGAGATACCTTCAGCTGACAGGGGTAATTCTACAAGGGGTATGATTAGTAGGACAAGGGGTATAGGCCAGGTCCTATCTAAAACAAAGGCAGCGGCCGGGTTGTCCTCCTTGTCCTTTATAACTACCGGCACTATTGCCTTTTTGGCATTTATAGTAATAAGCAGGCCCTCTATTAGGTGCATAAGTCCTACCAGAGCAAGAATAGCTGCTAGGTCTGCCTTGGGCCAGCCAAATAACAGACTAGATAGGCCTGCTATGGTCCCAGCATAGGCAAAGGACATTTGCTCCTTTAATACCAGGGAAAAAAGAAGGGTTAAGGGCCAGATAATCATTAGGCAGGCTGCATCGACTACAATCCCCAAGCCTACAATGATCAGGCTTGCCAGTAGGCCCACCAGCATACCAAGTAGCATAAGCTCCATAATCCGGTTTCTCAATGTCTCTTTACTATCCCCTAGCCACTGGTATTCTAGCTGGGCATGAACCTTTATGTTGACATAGGCAACAAGTACCATAAGTACATATAAAAATCCTGTTATAGCCTGGGCAAAAGCAGCAAATAAGATCCTTATAAAAGCCTGCATTTAATAATCTCCTTTGCTCTTTACTACTGACCAATCAGCCTAGTCACTTCTTCTATGCCCCGCATCAATACAGCATCTAGCTCATCAGGTAATTGCTTGCCTGGATTCTCCTTGACATAGTCTAAGGCCTCTTGTAGATCATCTACATCAATGTCTGGAATAACTCCAATCTGGTTTATCTTTCGTCCCTTGGGCGTAAAATACTCTGAGGTAGTAAGTCTTAAGACATCGCCCTCAGTAAAGGGAGTCAGTGACTGGACCAAGCCCTTTCCAAAGGTTGTTTTACCTATAACTATTCCCGTCTCATGGTCTTGAACAGCTCCTGTAAAGACCTCTGAGGCACTGGCAGAATACTCATTTACTAAAACAGCAAGGGGGATATCAAGCTTACCTTCTCCGGCCTTAAACTCTTCTCTGGCACCATACCGGTCCTCACTGTACATAATTAGCCCCTTGGGCACAAACATGTTTGCTATTTCAAGGCAGGCTGTTAATAGGCCACCCGGATTAGACCTCAAGTCTAGGACCAGGCCCTTCATACCTTGTCCCTCTAAGTCTTTTATAGCGTCCTTCATATTTTGAGGAGAGTTCTTGTCAAAACGGTATAGCCAAATATAGCCAACCTGGTCATTTAGCATCCTATGCTCCATGTCTGGATACTCAACTATAGCCCTTGTTAAGGTAAACTTTAATATCTCTCCATTCCGATTTACTGTTACATTAACATCCGTGTCAGGCTCGCCCCTCATCCTGCTAACAGCCTCATCTAGCATGCTCCCATCTACAGGATCATCCTCTATCCCGATAATCTTGTCACCAACTAGCATACCTGCTCCCTCTGCCGGACTATTTTTAAAGACTGTAAGGACTGTAATCTGGTTGTCTTGACTGTTTACAGTAACAGACAAACCAACCCCTGCATAGCTGCCCTCTATACCAATCATCATCTCTTGGTATTCTTCGGCTGTCATATAATAGGAGTAGGGATCCTTTAAGGCCTCCACCATACCCTTTAGGGCCCCATCTAACAAGTCCTCTGTATTAGGCTCTTCTAGGTAGCTTCTTTCTATGATTTCCTTAATCCCATTAAACTTTTTGTAAAAATCCTTAAGCTCTCCGAATTGGTCCCCAGTAATGTTTCCATTACTTATTGCATTGTATTCCATCACCGTCATAGAGATGACGATTGAAAAAAAACATGTAAAGATTGCCACAACGATGGCTATTAAAGCAGCCGCCTTCTTACTAATCATTAGTTAACCTCCAATATGCACACCTATAAATACCATAGATACTAGTATTACAATTATAGCATAGCACATTTATTATTTAAATTGCTTGTTTATAAAGAAAAGCCGTGGATATACATACACGGCTCTAATATCCCCTATACTGTAACTAAACATTAAGGTATTTCCTCATAGATAAGCCACTGGCTAAAGCTCCTATAATGCAGCCTATTATTAGATAAAGGCTAAGTATGGGATAAACAATATTTTCTAGTGGCAAAAGGCCAAATATAGATAGGAAGTTGTCTGGCTCCTGGGCCTTTTTCAGTAGCAGTGAATACACACCTGCAGTCGCGGCTCCTGCTAATATGGCTCCAATCATACCAAGAATTAGTCCCTCAATCAAAAAGGGCCACCTGATATACCAGTTTGTTGCTCCTATATACTTCATTATATTGATTTCCCTACGCCTTGAATGGACTGACATTTTAATAGCATTACTAATAATGATTATTGACATAATTGATAAAAGTATAACTATAGCCATACCAACAAACCTGACAGCCCTTGCTATACCACTGATGCTATTAACTACATCACTAGAATAGCGTACCTCCTCCACTGAGGCTAAGGTCTTGGCCTTGTTAACCAAGTCCTCAACATACTGCGGATTTTCTACCCTTATCAAAAAGGTATCTGGTAGGGGGTTGTTTTCTGAAGTATAGCCCTCTAAAAGGTAGCTCTTGTCTCCCATTTCCTTGCGCCAGTCCTCTAGGGCCTGGTCCTTGTCAATAAACTTTGCCTCTAGGATACCCTCCCAGCTATTTAGCTTGCTCTTGGCCTCCTTGATGTCCTCCTCGCTGGCCTCCTTGGCCATATATATGGTTATCTCCACCTTGGATTCTAGTTCGGCCACCGCATTATTTAAGTTTATAATAGTGGCGATAATTACACCCAATACAAAAAGAGCAGCCATGATGGCTCCTATTGAAGCCATTGACATTACCCTATTTCTTCCTGTATTTTTAACACCTTCTCTTATAACATTCTTCCAAGACCTAAACTTCACCGAAGTATTCACCCTTTGCTCGGTCTGCTACTACTGACCCTTTTCGAAAAGTAATTACTCTTTTTTTCATCGCATTAACAATTTCTCTTGCGTGAGTTGCCATTATAACAGTTGTCCCCCTATAGTTTACAAGATTGATTATTTTCATAATCTCCCTTGCGGTAACAGGGTCAAGGTTACCCGTTGGTTCATCTGCTATAAGAAGGGATGGGTTGTTAACAAGGGCCCTTGCTAATGACACCCTCTGCTGCTCACCCCCTGCAAGCTCATGGGGGTATGCCCTGGCCTTTGATGCAAGGCCAACCATGGCTAGTACTGCCGGAACCTGCCGCCTAATTTCCCTACCGGAAGCTTCGACTATCTCCATAGCAAAGGCTACATTGTCAAATACAGTTTTATCAGGCAATAGCCTAAAGTCCTGAAATACAACGCCAATATTCCTTCTATAGTAGGGTATGTCCCTTCTTTTCATCTCTGTTAGCTCAAGTCCATTGACATTTATCTTTCCGGAGCTGGGCTCAATTTCCTTAAGTAAAAGCTTTATAAAGGTTGACTTACCAGCGCCACTAGGTCCTACAATAAAGACAAACTCTCCATTATTTATTGTCAGATCTACATCCTTTATAGCTTTAAGATTACCATAGGCCTTTGTGACCTTTGTCATCTTTATCAATATCAACACTCCTGCATATATCTGTCCATTAACATTATCATAATTTTAAAGGTAACTGCGTCGTGAAAATTGCGAAGATCTAGCCCCATTATCTTTTGTACCTTGTCTAGCCTATATACTAGGGTGTTTCGGTGGATAAAGAGCTGCCTTGCAGTCTCACTTAGGTTAAGACTGTTCTCGAAAAACTTGTCTATAGTCAAAATCATTTCATCACTTAGTAGTTTTTTGTACTCCTTGGTAAACAAGGCCTTGCTATACCTCTCACACAGGTCTAAGGGTATCTGGTGCAAAAACCTCTCTAGTAACAGGGAGTCATACTGGTATATCCTGTTATTTACACTAAATAGCCTGCCAACCTCTATGGCGTTTTCCGCCTCATTATAAGATTCGCCAAGTTTTAATAGGTTGTTTTTGATATTACCAATTCCTATGTAAACCTTGTGTAGGCCCTCATCCATAATAGTCTCTTCCATGGCCGCAGCCATTTGTCCTAGCTCTTCGCTATCTAGGTCCTCGGTAATGGACTTTACCAAGCAAACTGTCATCCCATCTATTTGGACTAGGATATCCCCTTCACTCTTGGGAAAGACAGATAGGAGGGTCTGATAAATGCTATCGGCCTCCATACCACTTGCCTTGATTAAGAAAACACACCTAGGCATACCCAGATCAAGCTTGTAGTCTCTGACAAGCTCATGAAGGTCTAAGTCCCTTAGCTGGCTTAGTAGAATTCTTCGCATTACCTCTTGCTTATCAAGTTTTTTTATGTTAGACCTTAGGTAAACATCTAGTAAAGAAGCAATTAGGGTACAATAGTTATGTGCTACCCTATTAGACCCTTCTACTGATAGAAAATAAGCAAGGTTTTTACCAACAGTAAATTTCATATAGGTTCTGTTATTATCTATGAAAACAGTATCCTCGTCCTCTGTAAAGTTTTTTACATTTGGGCCTATCTCACCAACTCTGGACTTGTCGCTACTAGCGACTATCATACTGTGACTATCCAAAATATCAATATCGATCTTAATACTCTTTACTAATTGGTCTATTATTTTTTGCATCCTTCGTTCTGTCAGCATTTGATCACCTACCTTATAGTATATATGATTTTTAGTATTTGAACACAGGAAAACCATGCCATGTCAAATGGGCAAATAAAAAGCAGATATATTATTCGTAATGAATAATACTTCTGCTTTTTTGACAAATATCCTGCTAACTATTCAAAAAGACCTATCTATTTAATAGAGTTTCCTCAGTCTCCTTGTCAAAGAAGTGGAGCTTGTTGGTATCTATAGCTATGCGGATTGTGTCGCCTGTTCTAGCTGTAGATCTGGGGTCAACTCTAGCAGTAATCTTGTTGTCTGCTATATCAAGGTATAGGTATGTCTCAGAACCCATTAGCTCAACAACCTCAACATAAGCTTTTACAGTAGCCTCAGGAGCATTCTGGATAAATACCTCTTCGTCGTGGAAGTCTTCTGGTCTGATACCCATCATAACTTCCTTGCCTATATAGGACATATCCTTGAACTTTTTGATCTTGCCTTCTGGGATTAAGATCTTGCCACTTTCGAAGGTTGCGTATACATTGTCGCCTTCTTTAACAAGGGTAACTGGCATAAAGTTCATCTGGGGGCTACCAATAAATCCACCAACAAATAGGTTTACTGGATAGTCGTAAAGGTTTTGTGGTGACTCTACCTGCTGGATAAAGCCGTCCTTCATAACGCAAATCCTGGTACCCATTGTCATAGCCTCTGTCTGGTCATGAGTTACATAGATAAATGTTGTTTGAAGTCTGTTGTGTAGCTTGGTAATCTCAGTTCTCATCTGTACCCTTAGCTTGGCGTCAAGGTTGGATAAGGGCTCATCCATCAAGAATACCTTTGGCTCACGTACTATAGCACGACCTAGGGCAACCCTCTGTCTCTGTCCACCTGATAGTGCCTTGGGCTTTCTATTAAGTAGATGCTCAATGTCTAGAATCTTGGCTGCTTCTTTAACCCTACGATCTATTTCAGCCTTGGGTGTTTTCCTAAGCTTAAGACCAAAAGCCATGTTGTCATAAACGGTCATGTGAGGATAGAGAGCATAGTTTTGGAAAACCATAGCGATGTCTCTGTCCTTGGGAGCAACGTCGTTCATTAGCTTGTCGCCGATGTACAGCTCACCTTCTGTAATTTCCTCTAGGCCTGCAACCATCCTTAGGGTAGTTGACTTACCGCAGCCAGAGGGTCCTACTAGAACAATAAACTCTTTATCGGCAATATCTAAGTTAAAATCGCTAACTGCAGTTACATTGCCATCATAAACCTTGGTTATGTTCTTAAGAGTTACACTTGCCATTAAAACCCCTCCATAAAAATATTAGCATCAAATTGATGCAAGATTTGTGTTATATACCTAACTTCAACATCTATTATAACTGTACAAGCGGTATCTGGCTATAGCTATTATTAACAAAAAAGGCTGGGTGTTTTTTGCTAGTCTTGCATAAACATATAAATATTTTCCTATAATTCTTGGTTAATATAGTATTTTTGTATATTATTTCATCCTTGTCCTGCCTGTACCTATTCTAATATATCTATATGTCCATTAGCTGCTTATTATATTACTTAATTTTTATGTCAGGGTCAAATTAATAGGCCTAATTTACTAAAGCCAGACCAAGGCTACTTTAAAATTTAAGCTTTGTATATAGCTAAAAAAATACAAGGCTCTAAATGCATAGAAAAGTCACTAGCCTGCATATGTACTATTGGTTTGAATCGATGAATAGTTATTAGTATATAGTTAGATTGGAGGGCAGAACTTGAAGATAAATACCAAGTCCCTGATTTATGGGACAGCAGTTATGACCTTAGCTAACCTAACCATACGCATATTAGGCTTTGTATATAGGGTTGTCCTAAGCAGGATAATAGGTCCACAGGGCCTAGGCCTAATCCAGCTTGTATATCCTGTTTTTTTTATAGCAGTAGCCTTTACTGGCTCTGGTCTCCCCCTTGCTGTCTCCCGCCTGGTTTCTGAGAAAAAGGCAAAGGCTGACCATGATGGGGCCAGGTATACTATAAGCCTATCCTTAATTCTTGTAGCCATTATCTCCATTGTTATTATTGCTATAGTCCTGTTAAATATAGATTTTATAATACAGAAAATCATCGGTGATAACCGGGTAAAGGGCTCACTTATAGTTATTTTGCCTAGCCTTTTATTTATAGGCTTTGCACAGGTCTTTAAGGGCTACTTTTATGGAACCAGGGATGTAAACCCTCCTGCCCTAGCTGAGGTTATAGAACAGGTGACTAGGATGGGGGTTGCTATTGGTCTTCTTTTATGGGCTGCTCCAAAATATTCCCTACCCATTGTAGCTGCTCTGGTAATGGTGGGCACAGTCATTGGGGACCTGGTAAGCCTACTATATGTACATTCCAAGTATTCAATTGAACAAAGAAAGCTCTTAAGGTCTATAGGTCCTTATAAAAGGTTAACAATAGATGGGTCTAAGGGGATACTAGCCAGCATTGGCAAGATCGCCATACCTGTTACCTGCACCCGCCTAGTCTCCTCCCTCCTAACAGCGGCCAACTCAATTATCATTCCCCAGAGACTGATGGCAGCTGGTATGATTCAGGATGATGCAGTAGGCCTTTTTGGAATTATGACAGGCATGGTCCTACCTATGCTATTTATGCCCTTTATAGTCACCAATGCCCTACAGGTAAACCTAGTCCCTAATCTAGCTGAGAGTGTGACCCTAAAAAGAACTAAAGACCTAAAGGATAAGATAAGAAAGGCCATTATAATTACCTCTTATACTGCCTTTCCTGCAGTAGGCCTCCTTGTTTCCCTAGGGGCTCCTATAGGAGACCTCCTATATGCCCAGCCCATGGTTGGCCGGCTGCTAGTCCCCACTGCCTTTGGACTTGTTTTCCACGCCCTATCCCATACCTCCACTGGTATCATGAATGGCCTTGCCCAGCAAAACAAGGCAGCTATCCATTATATAATAGGTAGCCTGGTCCAGCTTATATGCTCTTATGCTCTAATAGCCATCCCCTCCATAGGTATATATGGCTTTATCATCGGTTTTTACGCATCTAGTATTATGATATGCCTTTTAAACCTAAAAAGCGCCCTATCAAAAGTTAGGCTAAACTTTAAGCTCCTGGACTGGATACTAAAGCCGGCCTTATCTGCCCTTGTTATGGCTGCTGTTTGCTCAGTCCTCTATCAGCTCCTAGCCGGTACTGGTATGCCAGCCCTTATCAGGCTACTTTTCTCCTTTGCTCCTGGAGCCTTTTCCTTCCTTGTATCAGCCCTGGCCCTAGGCGGGATCCCTGATTGGCTAGTTGATAGTGCAAAAGAAAAGGTCTCATCCTTTAGGGGCAAATGAAAAAGCTAGCCTATGGCTAGCTATAAAGACTCTTTTTTGTATGGGCCTAGCTAAAGTATTGTACTAAACAAAGCTTGTTAGATCATCGCTGGTCTTGAACTTATATGCCGATACTGTAAATAGGGCAAGAGCAAAGGCAATAAGTACAAGGATATTTATTAATACCTGACTAAAGGCTGCTCCAGCCTGCAAGCTTTCTATTGCTAGTAAGGCCCAGCGCTGAGGCATAAAGTAGGACAGGGTTTGCATGAAATCTGGCATATAGCTGACAGACCAATAACAGCCAGCTAACATACAACTTGGGGTAATAATAAGGGTAGCCATGGTTGATGCCTGGTAGGAGGTCTTGCTAAAGGCAGCTATTAATAGGCCAAATGCTATAGCCACAAGGCCGTATGAAAAAAGTATGGTAAATAGCTGATATCTATTTATATGGGTATCTACCCTAAAGACCCACTCTATCAATACAATGACCGCTATAAGCTGGAAAAAGACTATAACTAGATTTGCCAGCAGGTTGCCTGCTACATACTTCCATGGCTTGGTGGGCGAAGCACAAATCCTAAAATAGGTCCTCCCCCTTTTTTCCCTAAGTATTGATTCCGAACTTTTAGTAGTACCTAGCATCATAAACATCAGCAAAAAGCCCAGACCCTGTACGGTCATCATCTTGCCTGTTAATTGATCCTCTACCCTTTCGCTTTTAAGCTTTAACTCTTGACCCTTGTAGCCACTATAAAGCTGGTCAAAAAGCTCTCTGTCACCCTCAGAAGCCGATGCCAGGGTATATAGGTTTTCAAGATACATATCTATATAGGACTCAAGCCAGGCTGTAGTCTCAGCCCCCCTCAAGGATATGATCTCTAGCTGAACTGGTGAGCTAGTAAATAGGCCTTCAGACCAACCCTTTGGGTAGACTATAACAGAGCTCACCTGGTTTTCTAACAAGAGCTCATTAATACTTAAAGACTCAATATATGAGATCTCAAAGGCCTCCCTTTCCCCGATATTCTGGCTAAGTTCTTTACTAATCCAGCTATTGTCTAGGTCTACAACACCTAGCCTTAAGGGCTCACTTCCTAGGTTTGTATACATGGCTATTGAAACAAGCAGGCCCATTAAAGGGAGTACAAAGAAGATAAAAAAGCTAGATTTTTTCCTAAAGGTTAGCCTAAGGATGTTTTTTGCCAAAAACCATATTTGACTCATCCTACACATCCTCCCTTCTGTATGCTAACGAAGCATATATTATAAAGATTGCTGCTATGGCAAGATTTATAGCTACGGCTATAAAGATATAAGAAGTGTCCTGATCATAGACCAGCCTAAATAGTGCTTGGTTAGTCCACCTAATTGGGGATATTACAGATATTTTTTGTATGCTTTCGCCTAGGACCTCAAAGGGGACATAGCCCCCTCCTAGCAAAACCATAATTGGGATTATCGTGTTTATAATACCCGAAAGGGTAGCTACATTTTTAATGACGTATGATAGGCCAATCCCTATACTCACTGCCATAACCGCTTCAGATATAATTACCATAATCACTAAGTGGGGCTTGTCTCCCCAATAGGCATTTAGGATAAAGCTGCTAAAGGCAAGGACTATAAGACCCTGCAATACCGTTATGCTTATAGCTCCTAACACCTGGCCTGTGAAAATCTCGTACTTTTTAACAGGACTTACAAGGAGTCTATTACCGGTTTTTAATAGCTGTTCTCTTTTTACGCTGTGGGCACTAGTAGATGCTGAGTATAGGAGTATGAGGGTAAGCATTGTAATTGCATAATAGTCCATAGAGGCTATGTTCCTTTTCCCATCTAAGGACTTAACTGCTACTAGGTCTGGTATTTCCATGGCCATTGCAGACTCTAATTTATCAGGGACCTTTGTAGCAAGCTCCTTGTAAAGATTATACTTTTCCACAAAGGTCCGGGTCATGGCCTCTATAAGATTAGCCTCAAAGGCATACCTTTCATTTTTATATAGCCTAATCTCCTGCCTATCTGTTAGGTATATATAGGAGCTTTGGCCGCCATCGGCTATTTTACTAATTGCCTCCTTGGCATCATCAGTTGCTATAAATTCAATTCCAAACTCCTTGGAAAGCTCTTGCCTAAACTCCCTATAGGCAGAAGATAAATAGGGGTCTGCCTCGTCTGTGTATACTAGCTCTATATAGCCTAGGTCAATTCCAGAGTCAAAGAGGGGTGACAGGGCTGTACCTAGTATCAGTATTAGGACTATAGGAAAGAGAATCATCAAGATATTGCCCTTTATATCACGTATTATATGGATGCATTCCTTTTTAAAAATAGATAGGATATTCATCTTACCAGCTCCTTATGAACTTTAGTCACGTAGCTTTCTTCCTGTCAGGGTTAAAAAGACTGTCTCAAGGTTGGGACTTTTACTTTCTAGGCCAGCTATATGGATATCATTACTGCTGAAATAAGAAATAATTTTATCTAAATTATTAATGTCCCTAGAAGAGCTTATACTTATTGTGTTTTCATCTGACCAAATATCTACAACGCCCTTGATTTCCTTTAAGCCATCTATATTTACCCTTTCAAGGGGGCTTGAAAGATTTACTATTAGGGTTGACTGGTCGGTAACTAGTGACTTAAGCTCATTAGAGCTACCCATGGCTATTATCTTTCCATGGTCCATTATTCCTATCCTGTCACAGAGGTCTTCTGCCTCCTCCATATAGTGGGTGGTGTAGATAACTGTACAGCCTCTGCTGTTTAGGGTCTTTACCGAATTTAATATATGCTTTCTTGACTGGGGGTCAATTCCAACTGTTGGTTCGTCCATAATGATTAGTCTAGGGCTATGGGCCAGGGCACAAGCTATATTGAGCCGTCTTTTCATACCACCTGAAAACTTTTTTGGGGCCTGGCCTGCCTTTTCGCTAAGGCCTACAAAGTCCAAGGCTTCCATAGCCTTTTCCTTTACTAGTCTTCCCCTTAGGCCATATAGGCCAGCAAAAAAGCTTACATTTTCAAGGCAGGTTAAATCCTCATATATGGCCAGGTCCTGGGGTACTAGCCCTATCTGCCTTTTTACATCATCCCCATTTTTGCCAATATCCTGACCAAAGGCTTTGATTGTCCCCTTATCTACCTTAACAAGACCTGTCAATATATTAATCAGTGTTGTTTTCCCTGCACCATTAGGACCTAGGAGGCCAAAAATCTCTCCCTCTACTATGGTCAGAGAAATATTGTCTACAGCTACTAGGCTGCCATACTTTTTTGTAAGGTCCTTAATTTCTACAATAGCCATCAAGTCCTCTCCTCTCCCTATAGGCTCTTTGCCTTCTACTACTGATTACAATAATACTAAAAAAATGACCCCTTCATAAGTAGAAAAGGTCATATCCTAATATGACTAAAGTCATGTTTTTAAGTATATTTTTAAAGCTTGTTTTTAAAGCTTGTTTTTAACCTATAAAATGGCCAAGCTTTAGCCTTTTGCTAGCTTAGCCTTCCACCCTTTAGGTAGTAAATCGCTATCTGGGTCCTATGGTCTAGGCCTGTTTTATTTAAAATGGAGCTTATATAATTTTTAACTGTCCCTTCGGCTATAAATAGGTCTCTGGCTATCTCATTGTTTGACATGCCCCTTGCTATAAGGTCCATAATCTCAAGCTCCCTATCTGTAAAACCGGCCTTGTCTATAGACCCCGTCAGATTAGAGAGGCCATTTTTTATCTTGCTTAGGACTAGGTCCTCCATAACAATACCCCCATTGTAAACAAGCTTGATACTATCCTTCATCTGGTCCGGTGGGGTATTCTTTAGCAGGTAGCCCTTTGCCCCATTTCTAATTGCCTTTAGTATAAAGTCCTCATCGTCAAAGGTTGTAAGTATTAGGGGCTTGGCCTCTGTTAGGTCAGATATCTGCTTTGCAGCCTCAAGACCTGTCATAATTGGCATCCTAACATCTAGTAGGGCTACATCTACTCCACCCTTGAGGCAGGTCTCTACTGCCTCCTTGCCATTTTCTACACAGGCCACTACTTGAAACCTTTCATCCATATCTATAATAATCTTGAGCCCCTCCCTAACTAGGGCATCATCGTCTGCTATTAGTATCTTAATAGGCAAGTTCATCTGCACCTCCAATTGGTAGGATGGTAATTACAGAAAAGCCCCGGGACCCATCAAATATGGCCTTGCCCCCTATACTAGCTGTCCTTTCATCTATACCAGCTAGGCCTAGGCCCTTGTTAATTCTACTAACCCCCACCCCATTGTCCTTTACCTCTAGCTTTATTATCTTGTTAAGTACACTGATACTGACTGATATATCAGTTGCCCTTGAATGCTTTAGGGAGTTTGTCAAGGCCTCAGTCAGGTTATCTGAAATAACCTTCCATTGTTGATAGCTAATCAGGCTAAGATCTCCTCTGTCTGTTAGGTTAACCCTGATCATGCTATTGGCCCTAAACTCATCTAGGATTGACTTGACCCTATTTATACCTAACTGCTCTACAGCTGGCTTTATATTATGGAGGGTCTGTCTAATACTTTCCATGCCCTCCCTTAAAACACCTGTCACCTTGCTAATAATTTTCTTGGCCATGGCCGGGTCCTGCTCGGACACTAGCTGGGCTGCCTCTAACTGGATAAGGCTGCTTGATATTGAGTGGCCAACCTTATCATGAATCTGTTGGGCTATAGAGTTTCTCTCCTCTAGCTGGACTAAATAGTATTCTTGTTTTTTGTATTGCTCATAGGAGTCTATCTGTTTTTGCATAAGGTCTAGTTTTTTCCTGTGCTGGTCAAGCCTATTGACTAGCTTTATATCCCTCTTTTCTGCAGCCTTGGTGACTATAAACAAAAGACCTATCATGATAGCCAGTAACAAGTATTCAGGCCAATGGCTTTGACTAAAAACAAGGGCTAGTAGGCTAGAGAACACAAGTAGGTCTGGAGGCTTAAATGCATCAACTAGGTCAATTACCGAAAGGGGAAATAAAAAGATATATAGGCTGTCTAGCTTTGCCACAAATACAATAGCCAACAGTAGACCTGTAAGGGCTGTTATCCTTTTATAAAGACCCCTATCAAATAAGTAATAGACCATGCTTAATGTTATGTAAACCAGTATGGCAAGTATATTAGGAGCAATAGTCCTAAAGCCCCCCTCTAGCTGCTTTATAGCTATATAGATAAGGACTGAAAACTTGCTTATGATTATCCATTTTTCGCCCATAGGAACCATCCCTTTAGCCTTTGTATCTATCTTAAAAGCCTGTGCCTAGCCTTAAACACAATTACTGCCAAGCTTTTACTAAGCCTGAAATAACCACCCTCAAGCTTTTTACTAGGCTTTAAAATTATCTCCCTTTCATGCATTTGCATAGGTCATAATGTAACAAACTAGCAAGCAAAGGTCCTAGCATCCAATAGACAGACTAGCTATACCAGACTATCTAAGTATATGCTATTTCTTTTTTTAGCTGCCGTCAATAAAAAAGCCATTAGGCCTTTTTGGCCAAACTAATTTATACTTTTTTCTACTAGCTACTTTAGTATATAATATAGTATAGGCCTATAGACTTTAGCCTTAGGGCCCTGTAGAAATTGAATGCAGGCCTTAACTTTGATACTATATATTAAAATGGTGAAAGAGTACATGAATTTATGTTTGGTTATATAATACCGGATAAACCGGAGCTAAAAATCAAGGAATTTGAGCTTTTTAGGGCCTATTACTGCGGCATATGCAAGGCTATAGCTAGCCGCTATGGACATATACCTAGATTTGCCCTATCCTATGATTTAACCTTTCTGGCTATATTTTTATCCTCCATTGATACTGATGATATAAGGCTAGACCTATCACGCTGTATTACAAAGCCCTTTAAGAAAATACCACTGGTAAAAAGGGACAAGGCAATAGACTATGCAGCAGGAATGAACATCATCCTAGCCTACCACAATATCAAAGACGATATCTATGACAGGTCCTATAGGGCTTATCCTATCTTGCCCCTGCTCTACCCTGCCTACCGCAAGGCTAAAAAGGCCTACCAGGAGCAAGATCTATTTATAAGGACCCAGCTAGATGAACTAAGGGAGCTTGAAAGGGAAAATTGTCCCTTAATAGATCAGGCAGCAAAACCCTTTTCAGATCTCCTAGCCTCCCTTGTAACAGAAGCAGCCTCTGGCCATGGAGAGGAAAACAAAGTCTTAAGGGATTTTGGCTATAATGTAGGCAAATGGCTCTATACTATAGATGCCCTAGATGACCTACTAGAGGATATAAAGGGCAAGAACTATAATCCCATTCTAGCCCAGTTTCTACCCGACCTTAGGCCCAAGACAGGTAAAATCGATAAAGAAAAAAGAAAAGAAATACAAGAATATCTTAGCTTTGTTTTAAACTATACACTAAAGCAGGTCTGCTTATCCTACGAAGCCCTTGATATTAAAAGAAATAAATCCATCCTAGATAATATAATATACGGTGGTATGTACAATAAAACTAAGCAGATTTTAAAAAAGGAGTGGCTAAATGAATCCATATGAGGTCCTTGGCATAAGACAGGGAGCATCAGAGGCAGAAATAAAAAAGGCCTACAAGGAGAAGGTAAAAAAATATCATCCTGACCAATACAGGAACAATCCCCTAGCGGGTCTAGCAGAGGAAAAGCTCAAGCAGGTAAATGAAGCCTATGACATGCTAATGAAGGGCTATTCAGCTGGCTCTAGCGGGTCATCTTATAACACTAATCAAGGGCAAGGCTCTAGCAGGTCTCAAGGGTCTGGCGCCTATAACCAAGCTGATTTTAACAGGGTCAGGCAATATATAAATATGGGTAATATAGGCCAGGCTGAGAGAATACTAAATAGTATGACAGCTAGACCGGCAGAATGGTTTTTCCTGCGTGGCCTTATAGACCTAAGGATAGGTAACTATGGTCAAGGCTACACTAACATTACCAGGGCTAGCAACATGGACCCAACCAATATGGAATATAGGCAAACCTTAAACAACCTAAACTCCACTAGCCAGGGCTATAATACCTATAGGACAACAAACCGGCGTGATTCTAGCTCAGACATATGCAATATTTGTGCCACCCTCTATTTATGTGATTGCTGCTGTGAATGCATGGGTGGGGACTTAATTATTTGCTGCTAGGGGGTAGAAAGAAATGAAAAGTAAATCAAGGCAAGTAGCTATGGGCGGTGTCTTTGTTGCCCTGACTGTTCTAGCCCTACTAGCTGTATCCTATATACCAAATAGCAAGCTGTTTTTTTATGGCCTAAGCTCACTTTTTGTCTCCTTTGTGGTAGTGGACTTAGGGATCAGGGCTGGCTGGATCTTTTATCTGGCCTCTAGCCTACTTTCACTACTTTTAGTGGCAAACAAGCTTCTTGTCATCCCCTATCTTGCCTTTTTTGGCCTATATGGTTTGGTAAAGTATTATTTAGAGTCTATGAAAAAGCCTATGCTTGAGTACCTCCTAAAGGGGTGCTTTTGCGCTATCAGCCAAGCTGCTTTATACCTTGTTTTTACTAGGCTATTCGCACAGAATATTGAGTCACAAATCCCCATATATTATCTTTTTTTCATCCTGCTTATTGCCTTTTTTGCTTACGACTATCTCTATACTAGGTTTTTAAGCTTTTATATATATAGCTTTAGAAAAAAGTCTGGCTAATTGCTTTGCCTATACCTATCCTTGCCCAATGGTAAGAAAGGATACTAAATAAAAGTGGCTAGTCTATTAAAAGAATCTGCATTTAAAAATAGTCTACAATGAAAAAAGAGTCTGCGAAAAATACAGACTCTTTTTATGTCTTTTATCTCTAGCCTAGTGTTAAAACTAAAACTCTTTACTTACACTAGTCTATCTTTTTCAATTTTAGTCCTAGTCAGCGTATTTTAACATAGCCTCTACAATCTCTGGGTACTTCCAGCTTGATTTGGACCTGTCTAGGATACCAAAGAGCTCACCGTCTCCAGTAAAGGCATGGTTGTCCCACCATAAACAGGTCATGCCCCTGGCCCTGGCTGATGCCACGTAATATGCAGAGAAATCCACCCTGTCCTGAAGGTTGTTCTTTTTATTCCTAGCACCAAACTCACCTATTACAACTGGGACTGCCTGGGAAACAAATTTCTCGTGCAGCTGGGTCATAAACTGGTCTATCTCCCTGACACTGCTGGACTTATTAATGTCAAAGCTACTAACCCCTCCAGCCTCTAAGGCAAAATTGTAAGGGGTATAGGCATGTATGGAAAGGATTAGTCTATCCTCTACCCTATCCTTGGGAAGCTCAAAGCCCTTATTAAGTGCTCCTTCCACTGAGGCTGCGTAGCCTGGTACCATAAGATAGCGGCTCTTATTATTAGCACCACTGGCCCTTACAGTATCGACAAATATTTGGTTAAGCTTGTTGATGCTAGCTACTGCATCCTTGCAGCTCTCATCATTTGAATCTAGCCACCACTCATACTTACTGCCCACCATCCGGGGCTCATTTAAGGATTCAAATATTAGGTGTTCGTCATAATCCTTAAATCTTTCAGCTAGCTGGGTCCAAATACGCCTTACATAATGGGAGGACTGGTCCATGTATTGGCTACTTGGATAAATAAAGTCCTCACCCATATCGTGATGTATATTGATAATGGCATAAAGGCCATTGTCTATAGCATAGTCTACTACCTCCTGGACCCTGTCTAGCCAGGCCTGGTCTATGGTGTGGTCATCGCCTGAGACATGGTTATGCCAGGATACTGGTATACGTACAGTGTTAAAGCCGGCATCCTTTACTGCCTGGATCATCTTTTCAGTAGTCTTTATCCCTGACCAGCCCTTCTCATAATCCAACTTGTTGGAAAGCCAGGTACAGTCATGGGCATCAAAGGTATTGCCTAGGTTCCAACCAAGCTTCATATTGTTAACAAAGGCCTGGCTATCTGTATCTGGAATATCAAATGCCTCTATGGAAAGGTCAGGTATTTTGATTTCACTGGTCTTTGGATCATCCTTTGGCTCCGGGCTCTTGCTTTCTGCTGGTTCCTGAGTTTCTTCGGGTTCCTTTGTTACATCTGGACTCTCACTTGGCTCAACTGTAGGTGTAGCCGTAGCCTTATCAGCATCCCTAGAGCATCCTGCAAACATGCTCATGACTAGGGCTAGGACTAGTATTAGCCCAATTAACAATCTTTTCTTATTAGCTATCAATTTTCATTCCCCCTGTTTTTTTATGTTTTTATCTAAAGCAGTTTCTTTGCTACTGCCCCTTGCCTCCCATTATCTTTCTTTATCCCTAGGTAGTCTCTTTACTTTTTCACAGTTCTAGCTCTTTTACTGCTAGACCATACTATTAGAGCTGTTGCAGCTATGACGCCTAGGATAATGACTATAATCCAAATCAGTAGGCTCTTGTCCCCCTGCTTGGTCTCTTGTGGTTCTTTTGGCTCCTCCTCGTCCTTACTTTCATCCTCTGTGGGCTCAGGAGTGCTTGTTGGATCAGGTTCATTCTGACCTGGGGCCTCCTGGCTTGATACACCCTCTATCCACTTACCGTTTTTTATAATACTATATTCAATTATCTCACCACTCCAAAAATGAAGCTTTAAAAGGACCTCTTTATCATCCTTTAATTCATTTAAAAAGTCCTCTGTTAACCTTATATTATTGTACTGGTATGAGGGGGTAAAGGCATAGCTATACTGCTTAAAGCTAGTCCAGTCTGGTGAACCTGCATTGCCCCCTTCTAGGTAGACTGCCTCTAGGGTTTTTAGCCTGTCACCATTAAACTTGGTCGGTAGCATAAAGCTATCCTTGGTCCTTCTTACATCTAAAAGAAGTGGGGTCTTATACTTTATGATTTCTATTGCCCAATCAGGGCCTGAGCTAAAGCTACACTCTAGCTTGGCCTTGAGCCCTAAATCCCCATCTAGGAGACTGGCTAAAAGGTCCTTTAAAAGAAGAAGCTTGTCCCCCTCAAGCCTATAGTCTTTGTCCTTTATTAGTTGCCTATCATCTATCTTTAAACTGACAAGCTCATTACCGTTTAGCTTTAAGTCTATTGTCTTGTCCTCTAGGTCCTCCCCCTCCTTTATAAAGAGTAGGTTGGACTTAGCATTAGATGACCGCCCCTGTAGGCTATGGGCTATTGTTTCATACAAGGCCGGGTTATTCCAAACTAGATTATTCCTGTCAAAGTGCTGGCCATTATCCCATAGCATATGGGTTATGCCCTTTAGCCTCGTATAATAGGTGAAATATTCAAAGTATTTGAGGACCTCTCCTGCTTGGACTCCATCTATATCATCATCAAAGGCTAGGAGTCCATATTCGCCTATTACAACAGGTATGCCCTCCTTGACAAAAACCTTTTCTAGCCTGTCTATAGTAGTTTCAATATCTCCCTTTGCCTGGTCGTCAAAGCTAGTTGCTCCTCCTAGATTTACACTAAAGGGCCAATAGCCATAATAATGGACTGTAGCTATAATATTATCATCCTTAAGCTCATCTATTGTTTCCTTTAGCCTTCTTAGCCTATCAATAGTGTGACCTGATGTAATAGTGGTAAGAACTAAGGGCCTAGTTTTATTTTTCCCTCCTGATCCCCTGACTATTTGGTAAAAGGATGTGTTAAGGTCATAGAGATAGTCAAAATAGTTTTCTGTATCCCGTCCCCAGTCTTCATCAAACCTTGGCTCGTTAATAGCTTCAAACATTAGCTTGTCAGGATAATCCTTAAAATAGTCACTTATCTGGGTCCAGGCGGCCCTATACCTATCTAATACCCCTGTCCTATCTGTCTTCATATTGTAGATCCAGTCAGAATCATGATGCATATTAAGCATTACATACATACCTGCATCTAAAGACCAGTTTACAATCTCAGCCACCCGGTCTAAAAAGTCAGGGTCTATCTTGTTATCATCATTCATTCTATGTCCCCAAGTTACGGGAATCCTTATGCTTTTAAAGCCTTGCTCTGCTATGGCATCGATAAGCTCCTTGCTAGTTAGGGGATTGCCCCAGGACCTTTCGTCCCCTGTTGCATCTAAGCTGTTGCCTAGGTTCCAGCCCGGCTGCATGTCTTCTACATAAGTTTGCATTTTACTCTTGCCTTCTGCCCTAGTAGCTAAAGGACTTAGATATGTAAATAGGATTATGAGTGTTAACAAGATGCCAGCTACTTTGGAAAACGTTTTCTGTTTCAAATAAGATCCCCCCTGGATTTCATCAAATTATGCCATCTAATAATATTATATAACAAATACCTGGTTTTCTCTATAAATTTTGCGAATAATCCACCAATATAAATAAGAAAAAAAGACCTCCCCTAAAGCTTGTGCCTTGGCCGGAGAGGTCTAATTCGACTATTATTTAAAATCCAATCCAGATTCATTAAGCCCTTAATTTATCTGCCTTTTTTACCATTGTAGATAAGGCTAGATTATATACTCTTCCTTCTTTTTAGGCCTACTATCTAGCTCCTGCTTTTTCTCCTCATAACCAGGCCTTCCTAGTAGGGCATAGGTAGCATTTTTACCCTCTTCTACACCGGGCTGGTCAAAGGCATCAATATTTAGTAGTTCACCTGCAAAAGCAGTCTCAACCTCAAGTAGGTAAAGGAGCTGGCCTATGGTAAAGGCATTTACTACTGGCAGGGTAATGGTCCTATTTAGGCGTTTAGCCTTTAAGAGGGCATACTCTGTTGCGGCCTGCTCGGCATGGATAAGCTCATTTAATGTATGTCCACCAAGAAAGGATACTGCCGGTATATCCTCATAGCCCCTAGCAATTTCCATGGTCTTGCGGTATTCTCCTACTCCAAGAAAGGTTACAACCTTGTCAAAGGGTCCTTCGGTATAGAGCTGGACCTGGGAGTGCTGGTCGGTTACTCCTAAGGCCTTTACAGGAGTCTGGCCTACAAAGACTTCCTTGCCCTCTAGGTCATACCTTTTGCCTAGGCTCTCAGCCCAGAGCTGGGCATACCAGTCAGCCATATACTTTAAAGAATCAGCATAGGGCATCATAACAGATATGTTCTTGCCAGCCTTCATGGCTAAATACTGGAGGGTTGCTGCCATATAGGCCATATTCTCGTACACATTATCCACACTAGAGAGCTCATCTGCATAGGCAGCCCCTGCTAAGAGCTCCTCTATATCAATGCCGCATACGGCTGCAGGTAAAAGACCTACTGGGGTTAGTTCGGAAAATCTGCCACCCACTCCCCTTGGGATAAAGAAGGTCTTAAAGCCCTCTTGCTTTGCAATTTTTATAAGGTTACCATTTTCAGCATCCGTGGTTGCTATAATATGGTCCTGGTACTTGTCTCCTAGCTTTGTCTTTAACATGTCCTGGATGATTAAAAACTGGGACATGGTCTCAGAGGTACTACCTGACTTTGTAATTACGTTAAAGGCTGTCTTTTCAATATCAATAACATCAAAGAGGGCATCCATTCTCTCAGGATCCACATTGTCAACTACATAAAGCCTAGGGTAGCCACCCCTGTCTTCTTTTGATAGTTCATTATAGTGCATATGATTTAAGGCCTGCTGGACTGCTATTGGCCCTAGGGCAGAACCCCCGATACCTAGTACAACAAAGGCATCAAACCTGTCCTTAATTTTATTGGCTGTATCTATAAGGTCCTTTACTATATCCTTTTGATTATAGGGCAGGTCCCTAAAGTCCATTTTGCCAGCCTTTCTTTTGTCCTTCATAGCCTGGGCAGCCTCTTTTAGCCTATCGGATAGTTGGTCTATACTAGCCTTGGATATGCCCTGCTCATCTCCAATTACCTCAGACATCATATTGTTAAAGTCCATGGTAATCTTCATACTTTCCTTCCATTCCCTCTTTTCATATCTTTTCATTTAAATCTTCCTTTCAAAACATATTCCTTACAATAATATACCCCTATGTAATAGGTTAAAGCTTAAAACAAAAACTATTGTATCATAAAAATAGAATAATTCTATAAAAATGTGCCTAAAGAATGAGGGTCTAGCTGGTCTTTTGATTATATAAAGGTTTTTTGGGTCATAAAAAGGCCTCCTTTACTAGAGCCTGAATCATTTAATCATGGTATCTACCTGCCACTTGTCCCCTCTTAAACTTAGGATTATTGCTCCGTTTAGGTCATTTCTATAAATCTTGGTCCCTAGCTGGTCTAGCCTTTCAAGTACCTCTATACTAGGATGCCCATAGCTATTATTTCCTACCTGTATAACACCTATTTCTGGGGAAAGCAGGTCCAAAAAAGCCTGACTACTTGAACTATTGCTGCCATGGTGGGCTACTTTTAATACGTCTACCTCCTCTATACCCTGGCTAACTAGATAATCTTCAACCGGCCCTTCAATATCTCCTGTAAACATAACAGACCTGTCCCCATAGTAGAGTACCTTTACTAGGGAATAGTTGTTTTCATTTCCGCCTGCTAACCCCTCAACTACTCCATCATCTGGATAGAGTATTTCAAGCCTTAGCTTATCTCCTAGCTTAAAGGACTGCCCCCTCTTGGCCCTATGAGTCTTTATGCCCTTTTCCAAAACTATTGCCTTAAGCTTTCGATAGGTCTCGTTTTCTTCGCCAGGGGGGTATTCGAGAAACTCCCTTACCCTTAGCTCCTCGACAAGGGGCAAGAGGCCACCTATGTGATCATAATCGCAGTGGGACATAATAAGTAGGTCCAAGGAAGCAACCCCATTTTTAAGTAGAAAGGGAATTACTACATCTTGACCTATATTGCTACCCTCCCTGCCCCCACCATCTAGGAGTATATCAAGACCATCTGGCGTCCTTATATAGGTACAATCCCCTTGACCTACATCTAAAAATACAATTTTAAGCTCCTTTGGCCTAAGCCCTTGGTATAGGCCACTGGCTACTAAAAATACAAAAGCTATGACTATTGCAGTGGCCAGGGGCCTTTTAATAAAGGAGGGCCTGTCCCTAGATAGTATAAGGATTATTATAAAGAAAATAATAATTGCAATTATAGGGGGTGAGACCACCCTAACTGCTGAAAAGGGCAGTCCTGCTAAGGCGGTATTTATACCAAGTAGGATCCTTGTGATAACCTTTATTGGTATCCCTATATAAAAGGCAAGTCCAGGCAGGATAATCCCTATGGGCATTATTAAAAAGCCTGCCATTACAAGTAGGCCAAAAACCGGTATTAGGAGAGGGTTAGTCAAAAATGATATCAAGGACAGGCTATTGAAATGATAGGCTATAAGGGGCAGGGCACCTAGCTGGGCAGATATGGTGACAGCAAACAAGGAGGCTAGCCTGTCGGGTAAAAAGCCTAGCTTGTCCTTTATATCCCTGTAAAGTAGACCTATAGAAAATACTGTTATAAAGGACAGTTGAAAGCCCGTATCTAAAATCTCCATAGGCCGAAAGATCAGTATAAGCAGGGCAGCTGTCCCTGCACTATTTAGGGTGTCAGGCTTTCGCCCGATTGCCTGGCCTAAAAAGACAATTATAGCCATTATAGTTGCCCTGACCACTGATGTGGCTGCCCCTGTTAAGAGGCAATAGAAAATGATAATTGAGGACCTAAAGATAAAAAGACCCCAGGTCCTTAGCCTTAGCTTGGCCGATAACTTGTTTATCAAGAGAACTATATAGCCTACATGAAGACCGGATATGGCCAGTATATGAGCAAGGCCTGTCCTAGAAAAGCTGTCACTTGTATTAGGCTCAATCAGCCACCTTTGGCCTAGAACCATAGCCTTTAAAAGGTCGCCCTCCTGGCCTCCAACTGCAGCGTCAAGACCAGTAGCTCCAAGACTAGCCAGCCTAGAGAGCATATTATTAGGCTCTAAGGGACTAGCTTTTTTAACTAGACTCATATCATCAGGTCCTATAGTCATAATCTGGTGGATCCCCCGCCTTGCCAAGTAGGCCCTATAGTCAAATACACCAGGGTTACGTGCCTGTCTAGCTAGCTTTAGGGTCCCTTCTAGCTCAACTATGGAGCCTGGTCTATAGGCCATAGGATTTCTTATTTCATCATAGTAAACGCTTACCCTTATCTTGCCTAAAACCCTGTATGTAATATCTCCTTGCCTTAACCTGTCCACCTTTACTATATAGTGGCTTACATCCTCCTTTTCCTGGGCCTGACCTAGTAGCTTGCCTGTAACCCTTACCTCCATATCAACAAACTGATCTAGGCTAGACCTACTATTATAAAAAAGGCTACCCCTTAGGATGCCAAATAAAAGGATAATAGCCAAGAGGCAGTAAAATAGGCCGGGCCGCCATAAGAAGGCTAGGCCTATAAAAATAAGCATAGCTAAGTATATAAGTAGTAGCTTGCCACTTACATAGATGGACAATACTAGGCCCAAAATATAAAAAAATAATATCCACAGTATAGGTCGCCTTAGCCAAATACCACTAAACCCCTTCATATAAAGCTTCCTTTCAGTTTTCTATAAAGTAGCCTAGCTTATAACTAACTAGCCTATCCTCTAGCTATCCTCTAAACATATCCATTACTAGTGGGTCCTCCCACCATTTATATAGCCTGGATTCTGCTTTACCTAAATTAATAATTAGCTAGTGGCCTGTAATTTTGTTTTTTTATTGAGTAGTCATCATTCTACAGGGCCCTAAATTACTCTATCTTGCCTGCCTATATATAGGACAAAAGTAGCCTTTGAGCAAAATTATATCATACTCTGGTAAATTATTCATAAGTCTTATTCTGTATCTATTGTTTGACAAACTATATTAGAGGGTCAATAGGGGTAATACTATATTGAAAGAATAATGAGGTGACTGCTTTTATGATAAGCCTACTGAAAAAGCTTGTAGGAAAAAAGAGAAAGCCAAACATTAGAGAGGCAAGTACTGACCAGCTAAAAAACATTAAGCTGACAGCTAACATAGATGACAACATTAGCCGCTTAAAAATTACTATGAGTAGTTCTTATGACATAGTAACTAGGGAGCTAGAAATAGGAGCCCATGGTATAAGGGCTGCCCTTATCTACATAGACAATCTTGTAAATTCTATTGTGGTCCAGGATAACATATTAAGGCCCCTGACCATATACTCACTAAATGAGCCAAAGGGGCCAGGAAGAATCGATATTAACAAGCTAAAGGACTCCATGATAAGCATAGGAGAAATAAAGGAGGCTGAATCCTTTGATGATATTGTCCTGGCTATATTATCAGGCAATGTTTTCTTATGCATACAGGGCTATGACAAGGGCCTATTAATAGGGGCTAAGTATTATCATGGTAGGACTATAGGTGAGCCAAATACTGAGTCATCAATAAGGGGACCCCAAGAGTCCTTTGTAGAGATATTAAAGGTCAATATCGGTCTTATACGCCGGAGGTTAAGGGATCCTAACCTGGCTATTGATGCCTTTAAAATAGGCAAAAGGGCAAAGTCAGACTTGGCTATTGCCTATATAAGGGGCCTTGCTGATCCTGAAATTGTTGAGCAAATAAAGCAAAGAGTTTTAAAGCTAGATTTAGACGGGCAAATATCTGCTATTCAAATAGGCCAGATGATACTAGACAACCCTAATTCCATATTCCCAATGAGCCAGATCACAGAAAGACCAGACAAGGTGGTATCAGCCCTAATGGATGGTAGAGTCATGCTTTTACTAGAGGGTGCTCCAGATGCCCTACTCCTTCCTGTGACCCTCCCGATCCTTATGCAGAGTGCGGATGATTATTTTGAAAGCTGGATAATTTCATCCTTTATCAGGATATCAAGATATATGTGCCTTTTTATCTCAACCCTCTTTCCCGCTAGCTATATAGCCATTGCTACCTTTAACCCAGGGATGTTACCTACAAACCTAGCCCTTTCTATGGCAGCTAACAGGACAGGAGTTCCCTTTACAGCTGCTATTGAAGCCTTGATTATGGAGTTTACCATAGAAATACTCCAGGAGGCGGGGGTACGACTTCCTAAGGTTATAGGCCAGACCGTATCTATCGTTGGAGGACTTGTTATTGGCCAGTCAGCTGTACAGGCGGGTCTAGTTGGCCCAATTATGGTTATAGTAGTAGCCCTTACTGCCCTAGCCTCCTTTACAATACCAGACTATAGCCTTGGACTAGCCACACGTTTTCTGAGACTACCCTTTATCATATTGGCTATTAGTTTTGGAGGCTTTGGTATAGCAATTGGTATGCTAACTTTAATTACCTATCTTAGCTCATTAAAAAGCTTTGGGATCAGGTACCTGGCTCCGATTACCCCCTTTAACCTAAAGGATTGGACTGATACCCTAATCCGAGGATCAAATCCCGGTCAGAATAAAAGGCCAGAATTTTTGAAAACCCAGGCTAGAGGGAAAAGCAAGGCTTTAAAGGAGGCAAAAGCCGATGAAGGATGATAGCTTAAGGCCTGTGCAAATAATGACCCTTACTGCTAGTGCAATATTTGGAGTTGACATCCTGCTTGTACCACAAAGGATGGCAAGGATAGCAGGTCAGGATGGGTGGATTTCCTTAGGGTTAGGTGGCCTCTTGTCCCTGGCTTCAGCTAGCCTCATATACTATTTAGTCTCTCTATACCCTGAAGATGACATGCCAAATATCTGTATAAAGGTTTTAGGTCGTCTCTTGGGCAGGATAATCATGCTACCTACCCTACTATATACCTTTATCTATGTCGCCCTATCCTTTCGAATATTTGCCCAGGCCTTACTTACCTTTCTCCTGGACAGGACCCCCATATATGCTATAGTTCTGCTTATGCTACTGGTCACAGCCTATGCTGTATATAAGGGTATTTATACAATGGCCAGTGTCTGCGACCTACTATTCCCCCTTGCCCTTATTACCCTGATAGTTTTGGTAGCTACAACAATAAGCCAAGGAAGGCTTGATTACCTAAGGCCTATACTTTTTGACAATAGTGACAAGGTCTTAAAGGGAGTTTTGCCTGGCCTTCAGGAGTTTACAGGCTATTCTATAATTGCCTATATATATAGCCATAGTCAAAAGGGAGCTAGGACCTATAAGTGGTACATGGTCGGCATCCTGATCCCCATCATTTTCTACATGCTTATAACCCTTGTATGCATTATGAACTTTACTGCACCTGGCCTTGAAGGCGTTTTATATCCTACCCTGACCCTTTCAAAGTCCATTGAGTACACCCCCCTCTTTATGGAGAGGTTAGAGGCCTTTGTTGCTGTTATATGGATTTCTATAGTTTTTGCTTCTGGTATGGCCTACTACTATGCAGCAAGCCGTAATATAGCTGTATTCTTTGGGGTCAAGAGTCAATATGAAAGGTATATAGTATTTGCTTTTATACCCCTGCTACTCATCCTTGCCATACTTGAGCCTAATGTCTTAAAGTCTATAAAGCAAATTACCTATTTAAAGACTACACAGATTCTTGTTGCAGGCTTTGTTTTTCCCCTGCTGCTTGTTATTACACTAATTAAAAGGAGGTCTTCTATAAAAAAATGAAAAAGCTAGTCCTACTACTTATGATTTTATCTCTCCTTATTACTACTGCTTGTTGGGATATGATAGATATAGAAAAGAGGGCCTATGTACTCGGTGTAGCTATAGATCTTTATCCACCTAACCCAAAGGGCAGGGAGGGCGATAAGTCAGAAGCAAGGCAAGAGGAAGAAATACCTCTAGAGAAAACCGGCCTTCATAATGGAAGACCAGAATATGCCTTGACCGTACAGATACCTATCCTGCAAAAGGCCCAAAGCTCTAGCTTTTCAGGGGGTGGTGGCGATCCAGAATCTGATGCTACTTGGCAGATCACCCAGATAGGAAACTCCTTTATAAGTATGAACCTAGAAATGGCCACCCGCACCAACCTAATCCCCTATTATGAGCACCTACAGGCTATTATACTATCCGAGGATGTTGCCAGGGCTGGATTAAAGAATGTTATTGACTTTTTTGTCCGTGACCCCGAAATGGGCCGGCGTGTAAACATTTATGTAAGTCATGGTGAAGCAAAAAAAGTCCTTGATGTTAATCCCCGTACAGAGGACTACTCCTCTATTTATCTTTCCCAAATACATAGAAACACAAGAAAAACCTCAAGAATGGTAGAAAAAGCAGGCCTAAATAAAATGCTAAACAATATAGATCTGGGCCTGGACTTTATCCTGCCTGCTATCCAGTCAACAAAGGATGAGATAAAGTCTAATGGTGCAGCTATCTTTAAAAAGGATAAGATGGTTGGCTGGCTGGATGAACTAGAACTAGAGGCTGTAAAATTCATCTTAAACCGCTATAACAAGGGCCTAATAACTGTTACTAGTTCGGCTATGGATAATGCTATTATTGCCCTTGATATAGGCAAGTCAAAGACCAAGATCAAGACATCAATTGAAAATGACCTACCCCGCTTTGATATAGATATTGAAGTCTCCGGCTCCTACGCTGAAAATACAAGGGTCTATACCCAAGGAGACCAGGATATAGACCTTCATAAGACTCTAGAGAAAGATTTTGAAAAAGAAATTGTCAGCCTTTGCGAAAATACTATTAAAAAAATGCAGGAAGAATACGGGGTGGACATATTTGAATTTAAACAACTGCTAAGGACCAGAGAGCCTGCCTATTGGAAAGAGGTAAAAAACAAGTGGGAAGACCTATATCCAAAGATAATTGTTAAGGTCAAGGCCAGGGTAAAAATTGATCTGATAGGGCTGACTAGCTAAAGTGCTTTTCTCCCTCTCTTGTGACTGTTCCATATACTAGGGGGCAGGGGCCAGATGCCTTTGCCCCTATCCTAATAGCCCTCTTAAATAGGTCTTGGGCCTGGTCAAATCTATCCCTATCGTTTAGGTGGAATAGGGCTAGCTCTTCTCCCTTTTTGACCTTGTCCCCAAGCCGCTTCTTAAGGACAAGACCAACAGCAGGATCTATTTTTTGGTCCTTTCTTGTTCTGCCAGCACCTAGAATAGATGCGACTGTCCCTACCATTTCAGTATCTATAGAGGCTATATAGCCCTCCATATCAGCAGTTACTGGCATTATATGTTTTGCCTGAGGAAGGAGGCTAATATCATCGACTACCCTAGCATCCCCTCCCTGGACCCTTATCATTTCAGCTAGCTTGTCTAGGCCCCGACCGGATTCTAGGGCATCTTTTGCCATAGCCTTGCCCTCATCTATAGTAGTGCAGCCAGCCCCTGTATATATCATATGGGCAGCTAAAAGGAGGGATACGGCCTTTAAGGGACCCTCCTCTCCTAGTCCTCTTAAAATACTAATGGCCTCCTTGACCTCAAGGGCATTACCCACGGCCAGGCCCAGAGGCTGGTTCATATCTGTAATAATAGCTGTAGTATTCATAGCTAGCCTTTCCCCTATCTTAACCATCTCCCTGGCCAGGTCAAAGGCATCCTCCCTTGTCTCCATAAAGGCCCCACTGCCTGTTTTAACATCGAGTACTAGACCACCTGCACCTGCTGCAATCTTTTTGCTCATAATTGAGCTGGCTATCAGGGGCAGACTGGCAACTGTAGCTGTCACATCCCTTAGTGCATAAAGGAGACTATCGGCAGGGACCAGACCCTTACTTTGGCCTATCACAGCCAGTCCTACTTTATTTACTGCTGCAATAAAGTCTGCCTTTGAAAGCTCTGTCCTAAAGCCTGGTATTGACTCGAGCTTGTCTAGGGTCCCCCCTGTATGGCCAAGACCTCGGCCTGACATCTTGGCGACTGGGACCCCACATGCAGCCACCAGGGGTGCCACTATGAGGGTTGTTGTATCCCCCACTCCTCCTGTGCTATGCTTGTCAACCTTTATACCCTTGATAGCTGTCAAATCAACCCTATCTCCTGACTCCACCATAGCCATAGTCAGATCTGCTGTCTCTCGACTATCCATACCCTTTAGGTATATTGCCATCAATAGGGCAGCTGCTTGGTAGTCAGGTATTTGCCCCTTTACATAGCCATCTATAAAGAAATCAATTTCAGCCTTGGAAAGGCTTTCACCATCTCTTTTTTTGGAGATTATATCTACTGTCCTTAGCCTTTCTATCTTGACCACCCCTTTTAATAATCTACAAGTCTAAAAAAATCTAAGCCCTTATAATTTTTCCCCTCTTGACCTATAGCCTTCCTGCTGTTTTAATTATACTACATGGCAAGGGGAATGCAATATTATTACAGGATAGAGAAAATTTCCGTTTCTTCTTTAATTCACTTGGCAATTATGTTAGTATATACAGGTATGTAAACAAATATCCAGCTATTAAGGGGGAGGTAAACTTGCAAAGTAAATTAGGTATAAAAGCTGTGGAGATAATGCTACCTAATAAGGAGGTAGACCTAAATAAATGGGCTGTCATTGCCTGTGACCAGTACACATCAAATAGGGCTTATTGGCAGGAGCTTGAGGACTATGTTGCTGATCAACCATCTACATTAAAGCTTGTCTACCCTGAGGTATACCTAAATGATGATGACAAGGAAAAACGAATTAAAGAAATCGGAAAGACTATGGAGGCCTATCTTAAGCAGGGTCTTTTTACCACACTTTCACCACAATTTATATATGTAGAAAGGACAGACTCATCAAACAAGGTCCGAAAAGGGCTGCTAGTTGCCCTAGACTTAGAAGACTATGACTATAACCTAGGAGCAAAGTCCTTGACCAGGGCTACTGAGGGGACAGTCTTAGATAGGCTACCACCCAGGATAGCCATCAGAAGGGAGGCCCTTCTTGAATCACCCCACATCATGGTACTTATAGATGACCCTGACCGCAGTATAATAGAGCCTCTAGCTGACAAGGTAACAGAGATGGAAAAGCTATATGATTTCGACCTTATGATGAAGGGTGGCCATATTAAGGGCTATAGCCTAAAGAGCCAGTCCATGATAGAAGATGTATACAAGGGCCTGGCCAGGTTAGCTGACCCTGATTTGTTTAAGGAAAAATATAAGCTTAAAGAGGAAAAACCCCTCCTCCTTTTTGCTGTAGGCGATGGCAACCATTCTCTTGCAACAGCCAAGGCCTACTGGGAAGAATTAAAGGCTAGTTTATCTGCTGATATGCTAGAGGATCATCCTGCCCGTTATGCCCTAGTGGAACTGGTAAATGTTCATGATGATGGACTAGAATTTGAGCCAATCCACCGATGCCTATTTAATATAGACCCTGACAATGTTCTAAAGAGCCTGGTTGACTATAACAAGTCCCAGGGCATAAAAACTAATATTATAGAAATCAAAGACAGGGCCCAGGCAATATATTCATTTATAATAAGACACAAGAATCGCAAGGACCAAGGCCATATAATTTTATATAGCTCAAAGGACAAATATGGCCTTATTGAAATTGAAAATCCAGTATGCAACCTAGAGGTTGGTAGCCTGCAGGCCTTTTTAGATGACTATCTGAAAAAGCATACAGAGGCAGACATAGACTATATACATGGAGATAAGGAAACATTAGAGCTGGCAGATAAAGATGGCTGTATGGGCTTTTTACTTCCCGTTATGGAAAAGCATGACCTTTTCACCACAGTAATTCTAGATGGGGTCCTCCCTAGAAAGACCTTTTCCATGGGCCATGCTGATGATAAAAGGTTTTACCTAGAGTGCAGAAAGATTACCAAATAGATAAATAAGAGCTTTTTAAAGTTTTATGTTTAACTAAAAACTACAGTAAAGGGCAAATGCTGATTAGTAAATGCATTAAAGTGTAGGGATAAAGATCAAAAAGATGGGCTTTTAGCCCATCTTTTTTATATATAATACTAGTTCTTTTTTATCCTAGCCCTTATTATATCTAGCCCTTATTTTAAAAGCTAATAAAGCCTATTATTTAATCTTGCTCTTTTTTCTAGCCCTTAAGAGCTCTCCAGTAAAATCATCACTTTCAGTCTGGTCAGTAGCGGGCCTTTTGCCCCGCCCATCCCTTTTCTTTTCACCCTCTGTGGCCCTTTTCCTAGCCTGTCTATCCTTTGTGTCAAGTTCAGACTCCTCGCTTGATTCTTTAGGCCCTTCCTCCTTGCTAACCTCTGTCCTGCTAACCTCATCTTCAGCCTTATCCTCTAGCCCTTCTCTAGCTTTTGCCCTTTTAATCCTAGCAGGCTTTTTAGTAAAGATTTTCCTAACTAAAGGACCCGTCTTGGCCAATACTAGCCTAAGTAGCCTAGCTAGCCTGACCCTAGCATCTTTAAATAGCCTTTTTATATCTAGTTTTCTTGCCGCTACATCATACATAAATAATATTAGGGCGACCAGCAGCAAATAGGGCCATACCTGCCTCCTATTCCAAACAGCTGCTTCTTCATAGGCCAAAATATCCTCTGGGCTAGCTAAAATCCTACCATCTGTTTGACCAACTATATGCTCTAGCTTTAGCCTTGATGACTTTAGTCTCATATCATATTCAGGTGAATAAGGATAGGATAGGCCTGTCTCCATGACGGCCAGCTCTTCCTCCTGCCTTTGCTCTACCCTAACAAGATAGACCCCTGTATCCTCAAGATCAAAGCTAGCCTGGTATAAGCCCGGCCTTACAGGGTCCATTTGAAGTATTGCTTCACTATTATCTGGCCCGACCACCACTGCTTGGGTTTCCATGCTTGAGGCCATATTGTCCTCTGCCTTAAAAGATATGATAGCCCGGCTCCCATCCCTTTCTATTTCTAACTGCTCTGTTCCAAAGGTCTGGCCAGGTAGGATATTAGATATAGTATTTAGCCAAAAATCTCCTGCCCTTGACCAGGTCATCCAGTCCTCAGACCAAGCTCCGCCTGCATCACTTGTCCAGCTAGCAGCCCTACCAAGCCCGTAGTTCCAAAAGGCCAGTATAGGGTCATCCTCCTCACTTGCCAAGACAAGTTCAGCCCCAGCCTTGATTGTAGTTGTAGTATAGCCATGTAGTGGCGGCAGGCCTCTAGCAGTATCAAATACTGGCAGTTGGCCCCGTTGTACTGGATAAAAGGTCTCATTATTTATATAGTTTCTTTTGGCATGGTAGGTTTCCTTGGTAAATATCTTTGGTATGCTGGTAAAATCATTTGTATAATAAAACCTACCTTGGCCAAGGTCTGATATCTGCCTCATAAGCCTTTGGTCTGCTCCCTCGCCTATAGCAACACCAGAGACTGTTATCATATTATCCGTCATGTCGCCTACTATCTGGCCAAAATTACCTTCACTAGTGTGACCATCCGTCAGGACAATAACATGCTTTACAGCAGCCTCGGTTTTCAAAAGGGAGTTTAGGGCCATCTTAAGGCCAGGCTCCAAATTGGTTCCACCTGAAGCCTCCATTCCACCTATAGCTTCCTGGATTTTTTCCTTTTTGTCAGCCCTTTGCATATCTACAACGCTATAGGCTGCTCCATCAAAGGCAACTACAGCAATAAAATCATTTTCTGTCAAGACATCTAAGGACCTCATGGCCGCTTCCTTGGCTAGGTCCATTTTCGATAGACCATACTGGCCATCGGCCATACTACCTGACTTGTCAATGACTAAAACAAGGGCCAGATTTGGGGTATCCTCCCTGTTTTTTATCTCCATATCAACAGGCAGGACCTCTTCTAAGACTGAACCTAAATAGCCCCCCATTATATAGGAGTTATCTCCCCCTGTAGTTAGTAGTCCCTTGCCCAAGGACCAAACATAGGTTTTTAGGGCCTCGGCTTTTTTATCTCCTAGCTTGTCATACTCCACATTTGCTAATAGGACTGCCTCATACATAACTAGCTCATCTAAGTCTGATGGCAGGCTATAGGGTGTAAATACCTTGTAGGATAGGCCACCTGCCTCGAGTATCTTTGCAAGTTCCTGTCCCTCACCTTGTCTGCCCTCGACTAGGGCTACCCTAGGTGGTCCCGCGATTTTTATATAGGTAGACATCCTGTTGTTTTGAAGGATGGTATCTTCACCTGTCTCTATCTCCGCCTCATATATAAGAGTCCCACTTTGCTCGGCTAGCTCCTCAAATAAAAATACATTTGTTCCCTTTTGTAGCTCTACCCTTTGCTGGCCCACCAAGTTTCTGTTAGCAAAGAGCTTTAGGCTACCATTAGTCTCTATGCTAGAGTCTATAACCACCCTTACCCCATAGCTTTCTCCCTGGTAAATGGAGCTAGGCAGTACTAGATCTGAAAGCTGAACCTCCCTTGTAGGCTGGGTCTCAAACAGGACTCCGTCAACCCTTATCCCCCTCTGCATTAGTGCCTTGGCCCGCATCATACCGTCGCCAGTATTTTCATTCCCGTCCGTTAGGACTATAATACGCTTTCGACTATTAGGAGAAAAGAGGGCTTCAGCCCTTTGAAGGGCAGCTTCTATATTGGTATAGCTAGCCTTGATACCTACATGAAAGTCGTAAAAGGATCTGCTATCACTAAGAGCCTGCTCTACCTGAGCATCCCTGGCAAAGCCAATTACCCCTGTCTTGTAGTTATCGGGTAGGATGTCCATGGCCTGGCTTATAAAGTCTATAAGCTCCTCCCTCTTGCCCTCCATACTATCTGATAGGTCAGCTACAAATATCAACTCTGTGTCCTTAACTAGGGTGTTTAGCTGCGCGCCTGCAAGGGCTAGTAGGACTAAGAGCAGGATTATTAGCCTTGTAACTAGGGGCCTTATCCCCTTATATAGCTTTCTTTCCTTGTATTTTAGGTAAATGAAAACCATTAGCCCTCCAATGGGGATAAAGGCTAATAAGGAAAGTGGGCTTTGAAAATCAAGAACCATAATGATACACCCACCATTCTATTAGGAGTAATAGGACTAAGGCCCAGCCTGCATATTTCCAAAAATCCTTTAAAAACTGTGCACTTAGGCCAGGTGTTTGCTGACCTTGGTCAGGCATTTCCTCAAATGCATCCCTTAAGTCTGAAAGCTGGCTGGTCTGAATTACAACAGGAAAGTATGTCCTGTAAAGCTTGTCACCAGCCCTTTGGACCACCTGGTAGATTCCAGTCTCATAGCTATCATAGAAATAGGGTACTGGATAGGGATCAAAGTTATACTCTTTACCAGATGGGGAAATAACACTAATTTGATCTGCCTCTAGCATGGGCGCTAACAGGACCGGGTCTCCGGGATAGGTAAAGTCTAGTTCATCTAAGCCAGGGGGCAGGGTCCAGTTAAGCAGGGCCTGCATAAGTATTGGGAAATCTGCCTTTAGGGGTAAATTAGAATCCTTAAGAGAAAAGGCAAAGATAACTAGCCTACCCTGGTCAGTGTCGCCTAAAATTAGTAGGGGGTTGCCCTTTTGGTCCTCTAAGACTATATCAAAGTCCTGAGGCAGCTTTAGCTTTTTTGCCTTGGCTATCTGAAAATCTGTGGCCTCTATATAGCTTATTATTTCATCATTTACAATGTCTCTGTTTATCCTAACAGCTACAGGCTCAAACTGGCCCTCTTCTACTAGATCAAGGGGCCCATTTTCCGGTGGGTTAAAGACTATCATATGGCCTTTTGGCAGCCTTTCTGGTAGGTAGCCATCATATATATATAGGGAAAAATCCTGGGACACCAGGTCCTGGCCCTTAGTTGTTTTTACTAGCTCTATGTCCTTTCTAAGGCCCACTGCCCTTTCTATAAAGACATTGCGGTCAGTCACCAAAAGCGCCCTATACTGGTCCTGATACTTGTTCACAGCCCAGCCCCTATTATCTATTGCCAGGTCATCCTCATTTAGTATAGCCAGCTCAAAAGTCCTTCCCTCTCTAGGTACCCTAGTCCAATAGATATCCGCCTGGCCTCCATCTGCCAGACTTACTTCCTTTATATCAAAAACTGACCCATCTACCCTAAGCTCTAGGGTAACACTAGCAGGATCACCATAGTTCCTCACTCGGGACAGGACAACTAGGCCCTCCTCCCCTGGACTTGTACTTACATTGCTAATAGCCAGATTGTTACCATCGCCCTTGTATATATGGTATTGTAGGACCCCTTCATAGGGCTTGTTGGAATCGGTAAAGAGGTGAAGTTGACCATTTTCACCCTTATCAATAATTGCCTCAGCTAGCTGTATTGCCTTTTCTATATCTGCCCTACTATTGTAGGCCTCTAGCCCATCTACTCCTTGCCTTAAAAGGCCCTTGTCTCCTGTCTCATCCACCACTACAAAGGGCTCTATACCTGCCTGGATTATGGTCATCCTATCTCTGGCAGTCATAGTAGCTATCAGGTCCTTTAGGCCCTTTTTGGCTGCCTCCATCCTAGATGGTCTAATATCGGTTGCTTGCATCCTAGCTGAACTATCAACTACAGCTACATAGTGGTAGCCTGCATCAGTAGACCTATAAACAGGCCTAGCCAGGGCCAGGGCAAAAATTATAATGGCTAAAATCTGCAGGACTAACAAGAGCCTGGTCTTTAGCCTCTGCCAAGGCTTGGCTGCCCGTAGCTGTCTTTCAACTTCCTGCCAAAGGAAGGTGGTTGAAACCCTTATATCCTTGTACTCTTGCTTTAACATATAAAGCAGTATTAGGGGGACTACTAAGAGTAGAGCCAGTAGCCCCCAGGGATTTTGAAATGACAAGTATACTCCTGCCCCCTTAACTTAATATACCAGCCTTATACAGACTATCAAAAACTATATCTTCTATGGATAATTGACTATTTACTAGTGTATAGCCAATATCCATCTGGCTACAAAAGCCCCTTATTCCCTCTAGAAAATCATCAAGTGACCTTTTATATAAATTAAGGGCCTGATGGGTCATCTCTACCTGAACCTCTTTATTAGTTTCAACATCTATTAGCTTGTGGGGACCTGTCCAACCTGGGTCTAACTCTTGTTGTGATAATAGGTGAACAAGTACTATCTCCTGATGATTATACTTAAGCCATTTTAAGCCTTCCTCGTAGCCTTCATGGGAAAATAGGTCAGATATTAATATAGTTATCCCCCTTTTCCCATAGAGGGGGCTAAAGGACTTTATAGCCTTGTTGAGCTGCGTTTCTCCGTTAAATTCTATTCCTTCAAGAAAGCTAAGGATCCTAGGAAATCCAGCCTTTCCTGAAAAGTAGGGAACTTGGTCTACAGTAGACTTGTTTATTGCGGCTAGGCATGTCCTATCATAACTAGCCAGGGCAACATATGCAAAAATTGCTGCCAGTCTTTTAGCAGCAATAGCCTTGTTAGGATCGGTCTTGCCCATGGAGGCACTAGAGTCTAATAGTATGCTTATATTGGTCTCCCTTTCCTCCATATATAGCTTTATAAACAGCTTTTCAAAACGGGCGTATGCGTTCCAGTCTATGCTCCTATAGTCGTCACCAGGAGAATATTCCCTAAAATCCGAAAACTCTATTGAGGACCCCTTTGCCTTAGACCTCCTATTACCGCCAGTTCCACCCTGTATGGTTTTTTTACTATGAAGCTTTAACTGTTCAAGCTTGTTTAAAAAGTCTTCATCAAATGCCTTCATAAAAACCTCTTTAGCTAAAGTTATATTTTCCTCCTAAAGGTCACTCATCTAGTTGCTCTATAATCTGCCCTATTATATCGTCAGGTCTTAGTCCCTCTGTAACCGCCTGGTAGTTTAGGAATAGGCGATGGCGAAGGGCTGGATAGGCAATATCCCTTATGTCATCAAAGGACACATTATACCGTCCCTCCATTAGGGCCCTTACCCTAGCCCCATGGATTATGGCCTGGGCCCCCCTTGGACTTGAACCATATCTAACGTACTTGTCCACCCATTCATTGGACATTTCCTTATTGGGGTGGGTATTTAAAACAATTTTTAGTGCATATTCTTGGACCGGCTTTGCTATTGGGACCTGTGATGCTGTTTCCTTGAGCATAAGTATCTGGTCTCCATCTATGACCTTTTTAGCCCCCTCCTGCTTGTCCTTGCTTGTAAGGTTTACTATCTGATCAAGCTCATCTAAGGAGGGGAAGTCTATTAGGAGCTTGAACATAAATCGGTCTAGCTGGGCCTCTGGCAGGGGGTAGGTCCCTTCCTGCTCTAAGGGGTTTTGTGTGGCAAGTACAAAATAGGGCTTTGGTAGCTTTCTGGTCTTGCCAGCTACAGTAACAGCCTGCTCTTGCATTACCTCTAATAGAGCACTTTGGGTCTTTGGAGTAGCCCTGTTAATCTCATCGGCTAGTAGGAGGTTAGTAAATACCGGACCCTCTTGAAAGCTAAAGGCCCTATTGCCCTGGTCATCCTGCATTAGGATATTTGTCCCTATTATATCTGAGGGCATTAGGTCTGGTGTGAACTGTATCCTTTTAAAATCAAGGTCCATGACATTTGCAAGGGTTTTTACAAGCCTTGTCTTTCCTAGGCCGGGAACACCCTCTAAAAGGACATTGCCACCAGAAATAACTGCTATTAATACATGGTGTATAATATCCTTTACCCCTATCATTTCCTTTGCTATTTCATCTTCTATAGATAGGACGGTATCTTTAAAGCCCTTTATCCTATCTTCAATTCTCTCTTCCATCCTTATCCTCCCTCATCCCTCAGTCTTCTAGTGAAGAGAAGTAGTCTCTTACCAAGGTCTCTATGCCTGCAGGTAGAGCCCTGCGATTCATACTTTGAACAGCTTCTTTTTCATACTCAGATATAACCTGGCCATAGGGTATATATCCATCAAGATTACCTAAACCCATATTGTCCTTGCTATCTATCTGGCCCTGGCCTGTATTCTGACCGGGTACTTGGCTTTCCTCGCCACCGTCACCTAGGCGGCTGGGGTCATAAATTGTCTCATAACCTGTGGCTCCGCTACCAATGCCAGACCCTTGGCCATTTCCATCGCCATTGCCTTGGCCATTTCCATCGCCATTTCCTTGGCCACTACCATTGCCCTGGCCCTGACCGTCGCCATTTCCTTGGCCGCTGCCGTTACCCTGGCCCTGACCATCGCCATTACCGTCACCATTGCCGTCGCCACCATCCTGGCCTTGACCGTCACCATTAGCCTGGCCCTGGTCATCTCCGTCACCGTCTCCCTGACCATCTCCGCTTGGCTTATTGTCTTTTCCCCCATCTCCCTTGTGGGCAATTTTCTCATTATCATCTATAGCCCTACTTAGGCGGTTTCTTAGTTGCTGCAGGGAATACTTAAGGTCACCTGAGCCTTGGCCTGTCTCTAGCTGGCTATCTAATATTTCCTTTAAGCCCTCAGCAATCTGGCTCACATCATTGCCAGACTCTAGACTCTCAATTAATGACTTTAGTTTTTCCTCTAAAGACCTTGACCCTGTACCTTGGGCCAGCCCTTCAAGGGCCTCAGCAAGGTCTTTTTTCGCCTGGTCACCTAATTCCTGATCAGCTAGCTTGTCTTTTATCTCCTTTATGGCTTGGTCTAGGATCTGACTGTCCCCATCTTCTAGTGCATCTGCTAACTCGCCTGTAATGTCATGGTCATCTAGTAGGTCAATTAGCTTGTCTAGTTTTTCTTTTCTTATTTGTTCTAAAGCCTCGGTTAGCTTTTCCTCTGTCTTTGAAAACTCCTTTAGCCCCTCCCTATAATCCTTAAGGTCCTTTAGCTTTTCTGCTAGGTCATCTAGTTCCTGCTTTAAGGCCTCCTTTTGCTCCTGGGTCAGTTCTTCTTCAAGGGCTATATCATCTATGTATTCATGCAATTTATCTAGCTCACCGTCAATCAGGGCCTGAACTTTTTTCCTGTCTCTTATAATATCATCCATGGGATTAGCTATTATGTTTAATAAAGATATGGCTATCACTAGGCCAATAATGACATAGTAATAAAGCTTGTTAACTTTTATGGAGATCTTTTTTCTATTAAAGGCCTTAAGACTGTCTAGGGTATCCTTGCCCTGTAGCCTTGCATATACATCCTCGCGGCCTGATAGCTCATAGGCTGTTATAGCCTTTTCCTGAAGGCCATGTTTGTCTATTTCTAGGGCTATTTCTTTTGTGTCAGGTTTTAGGATCCAGCCTATTATAAGAAAGACCAAAACAAGGGGTAGGGTTGCTAGGCTAAGGGTCCAAACAGCTTCAATAGGCAGGAAAAAGGAGATTATATGGATTAGTGTAGTCAGGGCCAAGGCCATAATTAGGCCTAGGATAGCAAACCTTATCATGTGCCTTATGACAACCCGTTTACCTGCAGTCTTTATAGCCCTTACTAGGTCTTTACCCTGCTGCTTTGTCATTTTACTCCTCCTCACCTAGTTCTTGTTTGTACTTTAAGCTTTTTAACCCCTTTTGCTCCCTTTACATAAGGGGCTTTTATCTAGCCTTTAAGGCCTCTTGATTTATCTTATTGGGTCTTTTTTTAGGCCTCTTGACTAATCTTATTCCGTCTACTTTTTAGGCGGAAAACTGGATTTATCTTTATTACACTTAATAGAAAAAGTATAAGTGCTATTGCCAGCATGACTATAGAATTGTATATCCAAAAGTATCTCAGACGACTAGAACCCATCCCAATAATACTGCCCACTGAGCCATTTAGCTGGCTTTCTAGTATCTGGGCTAGACCTATAACTGGATTTATATATAGGACAAAGGGTATATAGTCACCGCTTGGGTAAAGATTATTCAAATAATGATTACTAGCCATAAATAGGCCTAGTATAAAGCTAATAAGGCCTAAGGCAAATATAGTGACATAGGTCATTACTGTTGCTGTTACAGTCTTTTTAAAGGTTGTAGAATAGTATATGCCGATATTACCTATAGCAAATGCTGTAACAAGATAAAAGGTAAATAGGGTAATGATGTCACCTGGGGTAATACCTCCAAAAAACGAGATCATACTAAAAAGAGGTATGGATGAAAGTACCAATAGGACAATATAAGACATGGAGGATAATAGCTTTCCAAGTATGATGCCCATTGGTGACAGGCTAGTGGATAGCAATAGGTCTAGGGTCTGCTTTTCCCTCTCCCCACTGATTGTCCCAGCTGTTTGAGCAGGTGTTATAAGTACAATGAGGCCAAACTGCAAAACAGCCAGTATAGTATAAATGCCAGCCCCTATCTCCTGCCTTGAATTAACTGACATCTGATAGGCTGATCTTGTTCCTAAAAAAGTTATATAGTATAGATATGCTATAAGTACCATAATTCCTAGGTAAAAGACTATACCCAAGGAAGTCTTCCAGCCCCTCATCCGTATTTTAAATGAGCTTGATAATACAGGGTTATTTAACCTATTCGCCCGCACTCTTGGTCACCTCCAAAAATACCTTTTCTATATTGCCTGCTATTTCGCTGAAGGAGATTACGGGGATATCATTTTCTACTAATAGCTTTAGTAGCCTTGCCATATCCTCCTGCCCGCCTTCATATCCAATATCTAATTCGTTGTCCTCGCCATTTATCTCTGTAATATAGGGTTGTTCTTTTAAGAGGTTGACAGCTTTGTCAACATCAGATAAGACTCTTAGCCTTATCATAGACCTGCCCTCTAGCCGGCTCATTAGGTCCTCCACCCTACCAGAGTAGACCAGTCTGCCCCTTTCTATTACTCCAATGCAGCTACATAGTTCTACTAGCTCATGTAGAATATGAGAGCTTATGAGTATTGTTTTTTCCATAGTCTTTAAGGTCTTTAGGATACCCTTCATTTCAATACGGGCCCTTGGGTCCATGCCTGATGCTGGCTCATCTAGGATTAGTAGCTCAGGGTTGTGGATAAGGCTCCTAGCTAGACACAACCTTTGCTTCATACCCCTTGACAGGGTATCTACATAAGCATCTTCCTTGTCTAAAAGGTCTACTAGCTCTAATAGCTCACCTGTCCTTCTCTTTCGGTCACTTAGACTGATACCATAGCATGAACCATAAAAATCCATGTACTCATTAACCTTTAGGTTGTCATATACACCAAAGAAGTCAGGCATATAGCCAAGCTTGGCCTTTGCCTCCCTAGGCCTTTGTGCTACATTTATACCATCTACATAAACAGTTCCTGAACTAGCCTTCATAAGGGCTGCTACCACCCTCATTGTAGTAGTCTTGCCTGCCCCATTAGGGCCTACAAAGCCAAATATATCTCCCCTATTTAGGGTAAGGCTTAAATCATTAACTGCTGTGAAATTTCCATACTTTTTGACAAGCTTTTCTATCCTAAGCATTACCTAACCCTCCCCTCGATGGATATAGAAGGTGTGGGTATATAAACATTTTGCTGATTTGAATATATCCTTATATACACTATACCCCCTGGATTAATATAGGTGTCTTTATTCTCATCCTTTATACTAAATATGTCATCGCCTGCCTGTTCATAGGCCATAACATTAGCATTATATATCTCTAATCTACCTATACTAGGATCAAAATATGTGTTTATAGTAACAGCCAAATCATCAAGATCGCGATATTTAGATAGGTCAAAGGAATAGACTGCATAGGAGTCACGGTTATAAAAGTAGGTCTTTGCCCCTTCCCAATTAGTACCCAAGGACATATCATATTCAAAGCTACCCTTTATAATGCCTTCTGGTATAGTAATATAGCCATCATTCTCCCACTCAATTTCAAGCTCGCCTACTATTAGCCCTTGACCCATTGACTCATCGGGTTCTTTTCCATTTATTAATACACGGCCCCTGGACCCATCCTCATAAAAGGCAAGAAATTGTGCCCCGAGCATTATGTTTGAAGAAACGGTCTCAATTGGCTTTTCATTAGTATTTAGTACATAGGAAAGCATTTCACGACGTACCTCTATCTCCTGCCTATCCTCACTAAGGTAACCATGATAAGGATACAATTCCTCAATTATTTGGTATAGTGAGTCTCCATAAGGGTAGTAACTAGGATCTAATATGTCTAAAGTCACGTTTTTTGATTCACCTGCTGCTATATTGCCCAGGTTTTGATAGCTGGTCATGGTATATATTACAAAATCATCTAGGGGGTAGATGGTGTTATTTGTAATCCTGCCAACGATCTTGCCATCTGTAAAGGATAGGTCTGCCTCAACCTTACCCATATCGACTATTGTTTTGTCTATCTTAAAGGTCTTCATAGTCCAGATATTCACATTATCAAACTCTATCTTAGTAGAAGGTCCTTGGACTACTCTTGCTTCGATATTCTTAGCAGCATAATTAGGGTCATTGTCAAATCCATAGTAGGGGTCTCCCATTAGGGAAACAAGGCCCTCGCTATCGATTTCAACTAGATAGTCTCCTCTACGGCCAAAAAACAAACCTACATGTTCTACAAGCTGCCCTTGCCCTGAATCTTTATCTAACTCTACGATTGAAATAGTATTTGCCACCATCTCATTGCCCTTTGTTGTAAAGGCATAGGAATATATAAAGACTGCAAATAGGATAGATATTGCTGGAATTGTAATCCAAGACAGCTCTCTTTTATCAATCTTTTTAAGGACGAAATAGTTGATAGGTCCTATCATGGCCAGATAAAGGAGAAATATAAATAGGACTAAAGAAGCGGGCGGAAGGCCCATTGTTGGAATAATGCCTAAAATATAGCTAGGCATACTTGTCTTAGCATTATAGGCCGGATCGGTTAGACTTATGCTTTTACTACTAGCAAGGCTTTCTTGGAATATATTATTCCAAAGGTTTATCTTGCCCTCCCAGCTAAGGATTGGCTCTGTGCCTAGGTCAAAGGCAGCAGTATATACATAACCATTGCCTATCCTGTTCATTATAACTAAGGGGATCTTGTCCTCACTGATAAGTATAGAGGCATCTTGACTTGCCTTAAGTTCTATTACATTAAGAGCCCCACCCTGCAAAATCTGCCATCCCATCTCCTCAAGGGAGTATGACTTATCTAGGGTAAGGCTGCCAGCAGTGGTCACAGGTACTATAGATGGGCTCAGGCCAGACAAGGTCCTCCTTGCATTTGCACCTGTCCCTGTTACTAAAATCCCCCCAGCCTTGACCCAACTCTCAAGGGCTGCAAGCTGCTTTTTTGACATCTTACTTGTATCTATATTATTTACTATTATTACTTCAAAGTTATCTAATAGCTCTACCCTGTCAGGAAAGCTTTCTGCTGTTAGGTTTACAGGATAATAGTTTGAAAAGAATATATTTTCTTTACTCGGCTCTTTAAAATAGCCTAGAGAGGCTTCGTCATCAGTTATTATGCCAAGCATATACTCAGACTCTGTTACTACACTTAAGTTTCTTATGGTTTTTTTCTCTATAAGCTTGCCCTTGTCATCAAGCAGCCTAATGTCAATATAGTGAGCAAACCTCTCTATGGGTACAACAAGGCTATACTCCTTGGTAGAGGAGGCAGGTATGGAAACAGGTAATGAATAGATATTGTTTTTTTCATAACTATAAGGGACAGTAGCCTCTATGCTACCCTCTATGTCCTTACCTGTATTTTCTATGGTCAGCTTAAGCTCAGTCCATTTGCCCAGCTTGTAAGTACCATCAAAGCCTAGTTCAACGTCTGTCATGATGTCTGCAGCATCCGCCCTAGTTAGGCCAAGACAAGATGCTAATAAGAAAACCACTAGTACAACCCAAAACCGCTTCATTGCTTTTCCCCTTTCAATCCTGCAAATGGGCAAGTATTTAACTATGTTTATAAAGCTTTGTTCCGATTATATCATCATATCTACAAATTAGGTATTATAAAGCTTACTAATCTATTAAAATACCATTAAATATTTGTAAATTGTCCTAGTTAAATATCACCAACACTATTGATTTTTAAAAGCTTTAATATCTCAACTACTAGGATTGGCATAGAGGATAATAAGACTACATAGGCCCACTGACCAAGGTCTAGCCCTACAACATGAAAGAGCTTTGATAAAATCGGTATAAACATAACAGCAAGCTGCAATAGGCTAGAGGCCAAAACCGCCCCTATAAGCTTTCTGTTGGAAAAAAGGCCAAGCCTGAATATAGATAGCTTGTTAGACCTAACATTAAAGGCATGAAAGAGCTGGCTAAAGGAAAGGACTGCAAAGGCCATGGTCCTTGCTACATCAACCCCATCTGTCATACCTATTAAAAATACTGATAGGGTAAGGATTCCTACTAGGCCACCCTGGTAGAGGATCCTGCCAACCATGCCCTTGTCAAATATATTACTATTAGCAGGCCTGGGTTTTCTGTCCATAATGTCCTTTTCAGCCGGGTCTACCCCAAGGGCTAGTGCAGGCAGGCTATCAGTTACTAGGTTTACCCAAAGTATATGGATAGGCAAAAGGGGCTCATGCCAGTTAAGCAGGGTAGCTATAAGCAGAACTATAATCTCACCAATATTACAGGATAGTAGAAATTGAATGGACTTTAGGATATTAGCAAATATTATCCTGCCTTCTTCAACTGCTGACACAATAGTGGCAAAGTTATCATCAGTCAGGACCATATCAGAGGCCTCCTTGGCCACATCTGTGCCAGTTATCCCCATGGCTGCCCCAATGTTTGCTCCCTTTAGAGCAGGCGCATCATTTACCCCGTCACCAGTCATAGCAACTATCTGACCCTGGGCCTGCCATGCCTTTACTATCCTGACCTTGTGCTCTGGCGATACCCTGGCATAGACTGAGTAAGACTCTACCCTCTCTTTCAAGGCTTCATCACTGATATTTTCCAGTTCAGCCCCTGTCATAACCTCACTTTCATCCTCTAGTATGCCTAGTTGCTTTGCAATAGCAGCTGCTGTGACCCTATGGTCACCTGTTATCATAATAGTCTTTATACCTGCCCTCTTGCAGAGCTTTATTGCCTCCTTGGCCTCCTCCCTAGGCGGGTCTATCATACCAACTAGACCTACAAAGACAAGACCAGTCTCTAATTGCCCCCTGTTATCAGTTAGGGACTCTCCTGTACTTATATCCTTAAAGGCCATACCAAGTACCCTAAGGGCTGCCTTGCCCATCTCATTTATAGCTGAGTCTATGGCCTCCCTATGACTGGGATCTAGGTCAACTATTCTGCCATCTACTAGGATGCTAGTGCAACCCTTAAGTAGCTCATCCGCCGCCCCCTTGGTAAAGACCCTCCTATCCTCTTTATGGCCATGGATAGTTGTCATAAGCTTTCTATCAGAATCAAAGGGAATCTCATCTAACCTAACTAGGTCCTTTTCCTTTTGGGCCCTGTCGAGCCCTAAGGTCAGGCCCAGATCCACTAGGGCTGTTTCTGTTGGGTCTCCTACCAGCTCTGCCTTGCCCTCTTCCCATTTGATTTTTGTGTCATTGCATAGCATACCTATAGTCACAAGCAGGTCAATATGGCTATCTAGGTCCTTTTTACCTTGTAGGTCCTTTACATCTATCAGGCTCCCATTGGCAAAGACCCTCTCCACAGTCATCTTGTTTTGAGTTAGGGTCCCTGTTTTGTCAGAGCAAATAACTGTCGCAGAACCTAAGGTTTCTACAGAGGGTAGCTTTCTAATTATGGCCTTCCTCTTGGCCATTCGCTGCACACCAATGGCTAATACTATAGTAACAATAGCCGGTAGGCCCTCAGGTATTGCTGCTACAGCAAGAGAAACAGAAGTCATAAACATTTGGAAGACTCCCTTGCCATATAGGACACCTACTAGGAAAATTAGGCCACATATAGCAAGGGCAGCAAGCCCTAGGGTCTTGCCCAAAACCTCTAGCCTTTTTTGAAGAGGAGTCTTCATATCCTCTTGGGACTCTATCATAGAGGCAATTTTCCCTATCTCTGTCCCCATACCCGTCTCAACAACAATTCCGCTAGCCCTCCCGTATGTGACCAGACTACTAGAATAGGCCATATTAACCCGGTCACCTATACCTATATCCTCCTGGTCAAGTAGGTCTGTAGTCTTGTCTACCGGTACTGACTCTCCTGTTAGGGCAGCTTCCTGGATTTTCAGGCTGGAGGTCTCAAACAGCCTTATATCTGCTGGGACAAAATCTCCAGTATCTAGTATCACTATATCTCCTGGTACAAGTTCTGATGCCGGCAGAACACTTATCTCACCGTTTCTTTTAACCTTGGCCGTTGGCGATGACAGATCTCTTAAGGCGGCTAGAGAGTTTTCTGCCTTGTTTTCCTGTACTAGGCCCAGGATTGCATTTAGAACTACTATTAATAGTATAATTACACCATCAGCCAGCTCACCTAAAAAAATAGACACCAGGGCTGCTATGATGAGTATGATTATCATAAAATCAGACAACTGGTCAGCCAGCATGGCCATCAAAGACCTCTTGCCCTTGGCTATAAGCTCGTTTTTACCATGGGTCTTTTGCCTATCCTCTACCTGACTATCACTAAGACCCCGGTCTATGGATGTTTCTAGTATTTTTTCAACCTCATCTTTACCTATCCTATACCAATTAGTTTGGGACAAGTTAATCACTCCTTTAAAGCTATTGTGTGCACTAAAAAGACCCTTATCCTCCTAGTGCGGGATAAAGGTCTCATCCTCAGAATACATCTGCCTCCTGACCGGGACTTTGCCGTGTTGTCGATCAAAAGTGTTTACCGTAAATAAACGAATTACTCCCCTTTATAATTACTTTTCTATAATAATCCATTTTTTTCTTTTAGTCAAGAGCTTTACCATAAATCACTTGTCAACGCTAATTGCAAGTTAAAGTGAAACACTTTTCGCTCTGTTAAAATTAACCGTCATACGAAGTCCTTCTGTTCTCCTCCCCTAGGGGAGGAGCGATTTCTTACGTCTGCCTAGGCACTCCATTTTTCTTCTCGAATAACTTCACTTGCACTTTTCCCATTTAATACTTTGCGTGGATAACTATTTAGCCATTCTTGAATTTCTAAAATCTCTTTCGTGCTGTATTTAGCTATTGCACATCCCTTAGGTATGAAGCGCCGTAAGTGGCCATTTACCTGCTCATTCGTTCCTCTTTCCCATGAATGGTAAGGGTGGCAGTAGTATACTTGGGTACGTGGCACGCCTTGCTTGCTAACACAAGATGTCTCTAAATTGCGCCAATCCAAAAACTCACTTCCATTATCCACTGTTATTGACTTAAACTTCTTATGAAAGCGCTTAAATCCTATCTTTTTTTCATATTGATCTAATTGACGCTGAACTTCTTTTTGTGTCTGAGAACGTAGTTTAAATAACAACACTTCGCGACTCCTTCGCTCTACCAACACAAGCAAGCTTGCCCTTCCTCTTCCTCGCCCAGATTCGATACAATCCATTTCCCAGTGTCCTAGTTTACTACGCTCATTCGCCTGCTTAGGGCGGTCATCAATGCGCTTAGCGTCTACATCCTTAATTCGCCTAGTCACCCGTGTATACTTCCTTCTTGAGCTTTTCCCTTTTCGTGGCAAATCTTTTTTTGTTACATTGAGTAATAACTCCCGGTCAATATAATTATAGAGCGTTCGTTCAGATATTGGCGTTCTTTGATAGTCGGGATCATCCTTAAGCTTCACAATGGTAGCGTAAGGAGAATACTTTTCCTTTGTAATACAATCCCCAATCTTTTTTGCTAGTTCATAATTCTTACCTATCTTCAGGTGAACCCCTTTTGCACTTGCCTTCTCATCATAATTATTTTGGGCTTGTATAGCCGAATAGCTAACCACCTCACGCCATTGGGAATCTCTTAATACTACCTTCCCACGTTTCAATTCCCGGCTTATTGTAGCTGGACTGATACCTAACCGTCGAGCCATTTGTCGTTGGCTCATTTTCTCTTTCCTTGGCGCTGCATTATTTTTATTCACTAGCGCCTCTATGTCTTCACGTTCATCAAATGTTAGATGTTTACCCTTGCGTCGAGTTCTGATACAATAGACTAAGCTCATGATCTTCTCCGTTTCTGTTTTTTTCGCTAATTAACATTATAACAGAGAAGCTCTCGTGAGCTTTATTTATTTACTTTTGTTTCACTTAATTCTACAACTCGCCATTAGTAGATCTATCTCTATTACTATGTTTCTAGATACATCCTCTATAAGACTGGTAATATAGCTTTTACTATATGCAAGCAAGGCGACAGAGCATTCTTATATCTAAAGGATGTAATTAAAACAGAAAAACCCCCATGGTCACTTATCTTAGTGACTACAGAGGTTTTTACCTATAACTAATAAATCCGGGCTATTGACAGCATGCCCTAGTCTAATAGTTATCTATGTGTCTTATAGGTCCTTGTTCAAAATGGCTACAAGTAAGTCTGTCGCTTGCATCATATCCCTTAGGTCAATCATCTCCTGGCCACTGTGAACATAGCGACAGGGGACTGATATTACGCCCGAGGGGACACCACTAGCTGTAAGGTGAATAGCACCAGAATCCGTTCCACCTGCCTCCAATACCTCTAGCTGATAGGGGATATTGGCTTCCTTGGCCCGTTTTATCATTAGATTTTTAACCATGGGGTGGCTTATTACTGAGGAGTCCTTGACCTTTATAGCAGGCCCTTGACCCAGCTTTATGGCCATTCGCCTAGCATTTGGAGTATCACCTGTCAAGGTAACATCTAGGGCTATCCCTATATCTGGCATTATACCATAGGCCGAGGTCCTAGCTCCACGCAGCCCCAACTCCTCCTGGACAGTAAATACAAAGTAAAGGTCATGGTCACTTTCCTTAACCCTCTTTAAAGCCTCAATGGCTACAGCACAGCCAACCCTATTGTCCATGGCACAGGCTGACAATCGGTCACCACTTGCAAACATGGGAGCATCATATACAGCCACATCTCCGATCTCTACCCTTTCTGCAGCCTCTTCCTTGTTTTTAGCGCCGATGTCGATATACATCTTTTGTAGGGTTAGCTTTTTAATATCATCAATTTCGCTTTCATAGCTGACAACTCCACAGGTCCCATCCTTAAACTTTACCCTTCTGTTTATGATATTTAAAACGGAGACTCCGCCGATATTTGAAAACCTTAGAAAGCCCTTGTCATCTATACCTGTAACTATTAAGCCTATCTGGTCCATATGGGCAGCTATCATAACCTTTTTACCTGTCCCATTTCCCTTTTTTACTGCTATTAAATTACCTAGGGCATCGGTGGATAGTTCATCGACATAGTCCTTTATTTCATTTTCTATAAGCTCTCTTATGGGGTCTTCGTTACCTGAAGGTCCATATGTAGCTGTTAATAGTCCTAGTAAGTCTTTCATCTGACCTCACATCCTTTCAAGAATTTCTGCGCTAGTAGCAGTGTGTTTTTGTAGTCATTTAGGTCCATAACACAGGAGGGTGAATGTATATATCTACAGGGCACTGAAATAGCTATGGTAGGTACACCGGCACGAGATTGCTGGATCCTTCCTGCATCATTACCTCCTGAAACATTTTCCTTTAGCTGATAGGGTATTTTGTTTTCCTCTGCTGTCCTTACCATCTGCTTGAACAGGTCCTTGTTGGCTACTGAGCTATAGTCCATAAATGATATGGCGGGGCCTTTTCCAAGCTTGGTGGTTTTAAGGTGATCTGGTACATCTGGAATATCTGCCGCAGTGGTACCCTCAATCACAAGTCCCATATCAGGCTCTATATGATAGGCAGCAACACCCGCCCCTCTAAGGCCAACCTCCTCCTGCACAGTAAAGCAGGCATAAAGGTCAAAATCATACCTATCCTTTAATAGCTCTAATATAATACTACAGCCTACCCTATCATCAAGAGCCTTGGCCTTGACCTTGTCCTGGCCAAAGATTAGAAAGGATGAATCAAATATGGCATAGTCACCTAGCTTTACTAGCCTGCTGGCTTCCTCCTTGGAGCTGGCTCCTATATCTATGTACATCTGTCTTTGCTTTATTACAGTGTTTCTCTCCTGTGGCTCCTGTAGGTGTATGGCCTTTACCCCTATAACTCCAGGAATCCGGTCAGGCCCTATAAGGACCCTTTTTGACACTAGGACCCTCTGGTCTATACCTCCTACTGGACGGAATTTGAGCATGCCGTTGTCACCGATACCGGATATAATAAAGCCTACCTCGTCCATATGGGCAGCTACCATTAGCTTTTTTCCACTGCCTGTCCCCTTCTTAACTGCTATAACATTGCCCATCCTATCAACATAGGTCTTATCACTTAGGGGTTGGGCTAGCCTTAATATTATATCTCTAACCTCGTTTTCATTACCTGAGACTCCTGCAGCCTCTGTAAGCTCTTTTAATAAGTCAACCATTCCTGCCAGCCCTCCTTTAAAGAAGCTATAAAGAGTGCTATAAGCCTTGCACCCTCTTTTATATGGTCCATATTTAGGGTTTCAACAGTTGTATGCATATATCTTAAGGGAATTTGCACTAGTACTGTAGGGACACCGGCCCTTGAGATTTGCATGGACCTAGCATCAGTACCTGTCATACCCGGAACAACCTCTTCCTGATAGGCAATACCATATTCCTTTGCAGTATCCTTAAGCCTCTGGGTCAGACCAGGATGCATGTTAGGTCCCATAGCAATTACAATCCCCTTGTTCATATCATGGGTAAAATCTTTTGGGGCATCAGGTGTATCACCATGGGTTACATCAATGGCTATTCCAATATCCGGCTCTAGCCTATAGGTCCCAATTATTGCTCCCCTAGTTCCTACCTCCTCCTGTACTGTAGCAGCACAGCAAACTTCAGCCTGGTACTTTAGCTTGTCAAGCTCCTTCATTAGGGCAACCTGCATAATGACACCAGCCCTGTCGTCTATGGATTTACCATTTACAAATGAACCCTGCATGCTCACAAGGGGGCTATTAAATCTTATTAGGTCACCTACCTCAACAAGCTCTCTTACCCTGTCAGCTGGTAAGCCAAGATCAATGACTAGGTCCTTCATCTTTATAGCCTTGCCTGCTTCCTCAGCAGATAAGAGATGGGGTGGCAGGGCCGCTACAATACCCTTTAGGTCCTCCTTGCCATGGACCGTAACCTCCTGGGTTAAGAGTATCCTCTGGTCGACTCCGCCCATACTGGTAAAACGCAAAAAGCCCATATCATCGATGTCCTTGACCATAAGGCCTATCTCATCCATATGGGCAGCTACCATTACCCTAGGTGCAGACTCTTGGCCAGACCCACGCTTTATACCGTAGACATTATAAAAGGGGTCTGTATTAACCTCATCACAATAGGCTGAGAAAAGCTCAGCTACGTATTGGGATGCCTTTTCCTCATAGCCTGAAACACCGGGCTCTTCTATTAATTTCGATAAAAACTCCTTCAAGCTGTAAATCCTCCTTTAGTTAGCTAATATGTGTCCTTGTTTTATTACTAGATAAATGCTTGTAACCACTTTATCTGGTCAATCAACCTCTTCATATATGATTACATTATCAAGCATCCTAAGCTCTGCTAGGATGGTTTTAACCTTTACTCCCTGGGGTATCTTTATGTTTAAATGGGCAGCTGACCACTCACCCTCCCCAGGTATGACCTTTATATCCTTTACCACTACCTTTAGCACTTCTAAAACATCTGTTATCTTAGCTATCTGGCCTGGCTTGTTGATAAATTCTACCCTAAGGTCGTGATTGTTGGCATTTGCCGTTAAAACTAGCTCAATCTTTTTAAGTAGAAAGAGGGTTATGTAGGAAAATACTGAAGCTATTATCGCTCCCCAGTAAAAGCCTACCCCAATGGCTATCCCTATACAGGCAACAACCCAGATACTAGCAGCTGTAGTAAGGCCCCTCACCCTGGACCCGTCCTTTAAAATCGTACCAGCCCCAAGAAAACCTATACCGCTGATTACCTGAGCTCCAAGCCTGGCAGGATCGGGTATTGATATGTTGGAATAAGCCTTTAGCATATAGTCTGAGGTTAGCATAACTAGGGCTGAACCCATACAAACTAGAGTATGGGTACGAAAGCCAGCAGGCCTGTTGCCTATTTCCCTCTCTATGCCTATTATACCGCCAAGCAGCATAGCTAAAAATATCTTTAATAAGGCTTCCCATTCCATATCAAATACCTCCTTTACCCTTTACTATTATAATATAACCCTAGGTCCTGAAATAGAAACAAAGGGAGATTATTTTTAAGTCTCATCTAGCTGAGACCCTTTTAACTTTGTCTTAAGTGCCTTTATAGGATATTTGTACCTGCCTAATTTGTCAGCTCCCTTATAAGGCTTGCCCCCTTCTTCATGGCCCTTTCATTTATAGGCACAAGATCTTGCTTGCTAGGCCCCATAACCTCCTTTAAGGCCATAATTACACTTTCTCTTTTAACATTGCCCCTGGCCTCAATATAGGCCCCTAGTAAAACTGAGTTAGCTACCCTTATGTTGCCGAGTTCTTCGGCGATCTCACTTGCAGGTATGTAATATACCCTTATATCTTCTCTTTCAACCCTTCTGTTTATTAGCGAGGAATTTAGTAAAAGAATACCCCCTGGCTCGACAGCCGATTCAAACCTGTCAAGAGAAGGCATGTTAAGGGCTATAAGGGCTGATGCCCGCGTCACTATGGGTGATGCCACAGGAGCATTTGATACTATTACATTACAGTTGGAGGTCCCACCCCTCATCTCTGGTCCATAGGAGGGTAGCCAGGACACATTTTTTCCTTCAAGCATGCCTGCATGGGCTAAAAGCTGGCCTAGGGACATAACACCCTGACCACCAAAGCCTGCTATAATAAGTCTGTCTGACCTTTGATCAGCCATATTATTCAGCCTCCTTTTTTACACCTAGAGGGTAGTAGGGTATCATATTGTCCTTGAGCCAGTCTAAAGACTCAAGGGGGCTCATGCCCCAGTTTGTAGGACAAGTTGACAGGACCTCTACTAGGCTAAAGCCCTTGCCTGCTATTTGTAGCTCAAAGGACTTTTTTATTGCCCGCTTGGCCCTAGCTATGTGCCTTATATCATGAACGGATACCCGCTCTATATAGACTGCCCCATCTAGGGTTGCCAGCATTTCACTCATCCTAATTGGGTAGCCAGCCTGGTCTACCTGTCTCCCATAGGGGGAGGTCGTAGTCACCTGGCCGATCAAGGATGTAGGTGCCATCTGGCCTCCTGTCATACCATATATGGCATTGTTGATAAATATGGTGCTTATCTTTTCACCCCTAGCAGCTGCATGTACAATCTCAGCTGGCCCTATAGAGGCTAGGTCCCCATCACCCTGGTAGGTAAAAACTATCTTGTCTGGATGTACCCGTTTTATACCAGTTGCCACAGCCGGTGCCCTACCATGAGCAGCCTCTTGCATATCACAGTTAAAGTACTCATAGGCAAAGACAGCACAACCAACTGGAGCAACACCTATAGTCTTTTCCCTGATATCTAGCTCATCCATGACCTCGGCTATCAGCCTATGGACTATCCCATGGGTACAACCGGGACAGTAATGAAAGGGCTTTCCTGTAAGTGATTTTGGCCTTGTAAATACCTTTTTCATCCCCTTGTGCCCCCCATAACTTTTTTTATTTCCCCTAAAATCTCCTCAGGTGTGGGTACTACGCCGCCAGTCCTTCCAAAGAAGTAGTTAGGCTTTTTCCCCTCTATGCTAAGGCTCACATCCTCAACCATCTGGCCCTTACTCATTTCAACAGTTAGAAAGGACTTTACATGGTCCCTTTCTGCCCACTTTTTAAAGCTATCCCTCGGAAAGGGCCATAGGGTTATGGGCCTAATAAGGCCTACCCTTATACCAGCCTTATCAGCCATCTCAATGGCACTTTTGGCTATTCTTGCAGTTGACCCATAGGCAGCTATTATAAGGTCTGCTCCCTCACAATTATAGGTCTCTACCCTGACCTGACTTTTCTCTATTTGCTCATATTTTCTATAGATTTTATTAACATGGTCCTCTAGCTCTTTTGCATTGATAAAAAGTGAGTTTATAATATTACGGGGCCTGTCTCCTTTGTGACCTGTAGTAGCCCAGGTCTTTTCAGCTAGGTCTATTGCCTCTCTTTTTTTAAACTCAACTGGTTCCATCATCTGGCCTAGAATACCGTCAGCTAAAAGCATGACTGGGTTTCTGTATTTATCAGCTATGTCAAAGCCATCCATGACTAGGTCGACTGCCTCCTGGATTGTAGAGGGCGCTAGTACCACCATCCTGTAATCACCGTGGCCGCCACCCTTGGTTGCCTGGAAATAGTCTGACTGGGCTGGTTGGATACCACCTAGGCCAGGACCGCCTCTTACAATGTTAACTATTAGGCAAGGTAGCTCTGACCCTGCTATATAGGATATACCCTCCATCTTTAGGCTGATGCCTGGACTAGAGGAGGAGGTCATAACCCTAGCCCCTGCTCCACTTGCCCCATATACCATATTTATAGCCGCTATCTCGCTCTCAGCCTGCAGAAAGCAGCCGCCTATTTCAGGCAACCTTTTCGCCATATAGGCTGGTAGCTCATTTTGTGGAGTAATGGGATAACCAAAAAAATAATGGCAGCCAGCCTGTATAGCCGCCTCTGCAATAGCCTCATTACCCTTCATTAAAACCTTTGCCATCTACTAAACCCCCAAAACTACTTTTCTACTTCTATTACTACATCTGGACACATCATAGCACAAGCCCTGCAACCTGTACATTTGTCCATCTCATGGACGGTTGCAGGATGATATCCATTTTTATTAACCCGGTCCCTGTCCATAAGGATTATCTTAACTGGGCAGACAGAAACACATAGCTCACAGCCCTTGCATAGTTCCTCGTCAAATGTTACCCTTGCCACTATAAAAACGACCCCCTTATCTTTATTCATATCTAATAGACCCTATAACTAGCTTTCTGCTCATGTGGTCTACTTATTTTTAGCCTGCCTCCAGGGAGGCTTAATATATAGGCTTATGGGTAGTAGGTCTACCCCTATATCCTCTGGCAGCTCTTCAAGTAGGCTCTTTTCACCTGAAATATAGGCAATTGGCAAAGCTGTCTGTCTTGAAACCTGCTCTACTATAGCCTGTCCCTCCATTATATCACAAGCCCTTGTCTCATAAGAAAGGTTTGTATTATTTATAATATCAGTTACCCTTAGCCTAGAGGTCTGCTCTATGGACTCCTTCATAGCTATGATCTGGTCCGGCCTGCTGGTTAGGGGTCTTTTTGTGTTTACAACGTAAAACATCCTATAAGCTTCACTTTTAAAGTACTGGTTAAAGACTCCTAGGGCCCTAGCTCCGTCCCCATCTCCCCCTAGGTCAAATATAACCTTTGCTGACTTGTCAATAAAAGCAGAGTACATATTTGCTGGCAGTGAGGGAACATCCACAGAGGATGCTGCAAAGTTGGGCATTAGTACCTTTAGCCCAGCCCCTTCTAGCTCTTCCTTTAGCTCACCTGTCCTAAAAAAGGGGTTCACTATATCAAGGTCCACCAAGATCACCTTCTTATATTGCTTTAGTGACCTTAGGGCATAATTTATAGCTAGCTCAGTCTTTCCGCTACCAAAATGGCCTGTAAATACTAGCAGCCTTTCCTCCTGCAAGCCCTGTCTCCTCCTCTGTCCTTGATAAACTCATTAAATAAAAGCTATTCTCCTGTATACAGCCAAGGGCTGTCTACCACAAAGTAGCAGCCCCAGCTTTTATAATAAGCCTATCTATTTTTGACCATAGTATGCCCCTTCGCCGTGCTTGCGAAGAAAGTGCTTATCAAGTAGACTTTTGCTTATCGGCCCTATATCTGGACTTAGGCTAATCGTATGGTAGGCCATTTTAGCCAGTTCTTCTAAAACAACTGCATTATGAACAGCTTCCATAGGGTCCTTGCCCCAGCTAAAGGGGCCATGGTTGTTAACTAAAACCCCTGGCATATGTATGGGGTCTATATCCTTAAAGGTCTCAAGTATTAAAGACCCGGTGACCAGCTCATATTGGCCCTTTATCTCCTCATCTGTCATCCTCCTTGTACAGGGAATAGGACCATAAAAATAGTCTGCATGGGTAGTGCCCAAAGCTGGTATGGATCGGCCTGCCTGTGCCCATATAGTAGCCCAGGAAGAGTGGGTATGTACAATACCGCCCACATGCTCAAAGCCCTTATAGAGCTCTAAGTGGGTGGCAAGGTCAGAAGAAGGCCTATAGTGACCCTCTACAACGTTTCCCTCCAGGTCAGTCACAACCAAATCCTTAACCCCCATACCCTCATAGGAAACCCCACTTGGCTTTATTACAACTAACCCCTTATCCCTGTCTATACCAGAAACATTGCCCCAGGTATATACCACAAGTCCCCTTTTAGGTAAGTCTAAATTGGCCCTTAGTACCTGGTCTTTTAAGTCCTTTAACATTATTTGTCTACCTCCCAGCTATAATATAAATCCTCAAGTCTCTCAAGTTCAGCCTGGCCACTAGCTATATCCATTACTCTCTGGGTAAGTTCTTCCCAGGCCATCCTTGTTATTATTTCAAGCTTTACCCTTTCCCCATAGGCCATATCCTCTATCTTTATATTGTTTTGCCTAAGAAAGTACTCAAGGCTGCCTAAGAGTGAATAGTCTGTTGTGATAATCCCTCGACTTGAAAGGGTCATCTTAACAATACCAGCCTTTTCTATAGCCTCAACTGCAGACCTTGTATAGGCCCTAACTAGGCCTCCAGCCCCAAGCTTTACACCGCCAAAGTACCTAACAACAACAAGAAGTACATTCTTTAGATCCTTTTGCAGCAAGACTTGGAGGATGGGCATACCAGCTGTCCCACTAGGCTCACCATCATCTGAAAACCGCTGCAAGAGACCATCTAACCCTATAACTGCCCCATAGCAGTAATGGCTAGCCCGTGGATACCTGTCCCTGGCGTCCTCCAAGCATAGGCTGATCTCAGCCTCACTCTCAATTATATATGTAAGGCCTATAAACCTTGATTTATTAATAATTATTTCATGGTCAATACTAGCATCCAAGCTTAGGTAGCTATCCAATAACTTGCCTCCCTTTTTCCCTTGGCATAAAGATAATCTAGCCATTAAATTACCTTGGCTTTCCATCGCAGTCACTTATGCTAATTATAATCATGCTGGCTCCATAAAGCAAGCAAGAGCCTATCTGGTCCAATATTTCCTCTAGCTCTGACTAGCTATCTAAGCCTAGGCAAGGGCAAGTAAATGGATAGTAAAAAGACATAGACTAATTAAATTAGCCTATGCCCCTTGATTGACTTTTATCTTCTAGCCTATAAGATCAAAGACAGCCTTTTCTAGCTTGCTCGCCTTTTCCTCTGCGTCCTTTAAGTCACTGCCCACTACTGAGAAGTATAGCTTTACCTTGGGCTCAGTCCCTGAAGGGCGGACAGCAAACCAGGAATCATCCTCTAGTATAAACTTTAGGACATTTGATACAGGCAGGTCAATTTCTTCTGTCCTATCATTTACAAAATCTATTGCCTTGCTCATTAAATAGTCCTCTGCCCTTGCTAGCCTTGTATCGGCTATTTTAGCCGGACAATCATTCCTTAGACCATCCATGATATCCTTTATCTTTTCCATCCCTTCCTTGCCAGCCATTTCGATGGATTTTAGGGTCTCCTTATAATAGCCATGGGTCTGCCATAGATCCTCAAGCCCCTCATATAGGGTCATACCCTTTTCCTTGTAGTAGGCTGCCATCTCACAGATTATCATAGAGGCAATAACTGCATCCTTGTCTCTGACAAAATCCCCTGCTAGATAGCCATAGGACTCCTCATAGCCCATAATAAAACTATATTCCTTGCTAGTCTCAAACTCCTTTATCCTTTCACCTATATACTTAAAGCCAGTTAGGGTATTTAGTGTCTTTGTATTGTAGGAATCTGCTATCCTTTTGCCCATTTCACTGGTCACAATCGTTTTTATAATACAGGCATTTTCGGCTAGCCTATTTTGGTCCCTAAGGGCTCTTAGGCAGTAATCAACCATCAAGGCACCAGTCTGGTTTCCATTTAGAGCAACATACTCACCCTTTTTATTTTTAACCACAACCCCCACCCTATCACAGTCAGGGTCAGTGCCGATTATAACATCTGCATCATTTTCCTTTGCTAGGTCAATGGCCAGGTCAAATACTTCCTTTTCCTCTGGATTTGGATAAGTAACTGTTGAAAAATCACTATCCGGGAGTTCCTGCTCAGCTACAACCCAAAGATTCTTAAAGCCTACCCCCTCAAGGACCCTACGGACAGGCTTGTTCCCCGACCCATGAATAGGGGTAAAGACTATATTTAGTTTGTCACCCATCCTAGCTACTAGGTCCCTGTCAAAGCAGAGCTCCTTTACCCTATTTATATACTTAGACAGAAGATCCTCCCCTATTATTTCTAGCAGGCCTTTGTCTATAGCCTCCTCTTTTGAAATGGTCTTGATGTAGGAGAAATCCTCAATATTATTTACCTCATCTATTATGTCTCTGTCGATTGGATGTGTCACCTGGGCACCATCTTCCCAGTAGACCTTGTAGCCATTATACTGGGGTGGGTTATGACTAGCGGTTATTACAATACCAGCAGTTGCCCCTAGCTGCCTAACAGTATAAGATAGGATTGGGGTGGGCTGTAGCTCACCATAAAGATAGGTCTTTATCCCATTTGCACAAAGTACTAGGGCTGATTGAAGGGCAAATTCAGGCGACATCCTACGGGAATCATAGGCTATAGCCACTCCTCTTTTAGCCCTATCCTGGCCAGCCTTTAAAATATAATTAGCTAGTCCCTGGGTTGCCATACCTATCGTATATATATTAACCCTATTTGATCCAGCGCCTATAATCCCCCTTAGGCCACCGGTACCAAAGTCTAAGTTCTTGTAAAAACGATCCTCTATCTCACTTTCATTATTAGCAATGCTACGAAGTTCAGCCTTGGTCTCTTCATCAATCATAGGGCTACTTAGCCACATTTGGTATTTGTCCTTGTAATTCATGCATTTACCTCCACTTGAATTCGTAAAATCTATATCTATTTTACTAATTTCTTTGACAATATTATCACTCTACCTATATTGAGTCAAGAAAATAGCAAAAAGAAAAGGGCTCTCCATTTTAGAATTACCCATTTCTACTTAATAGTATAGATATATGTCTTATAATTGGCTTAGTCTAATCTGATACTGCTTCTATAATTATAAAGGTATACATCCTCTAGAGAAGGAACAAGCTCCTTGACATCAAAATCTAATTCCTGGTAATCTGATATGATTCTAGCCTTTACTATATCCTTTTCCTTAACCATAGATACTATATTATGTGATTTTTCAAATTCATGGAGCTTGTCAACAGGCACATAACATTCAAAGACCTTACCTTCAAGCATCTTGGTAAGATGGTCCTGGCTATCCTTGTGGATCATAACTCCTTCCTTAAGTAAAATTATCTCTTTTGATATGTATTCAACATCAGGTACTACATGTGTAGCTATAACAACAATCTTATCAAAGCTAATCCTAGAGATAAGGTTCTTTATCCGGATCCTTTCATTGGGGTCAACCCCTGCTGTGGGCTCATCTAATATCAATATATCTGGGTCATTTAGTATAGCTTGAGCAATAAGTAGGCGCTGTTTCATCCCACCCGACAAGGCCCCTATTTTTTTATTAGCCTCTTGAGTTAAATTAACCAGGTCTAGGACCTGCTCAATCCGCTCTTTGCCACCTGACCCCTTTTTAACATCCTTAAGAGTAGCTATGTAATATAGAAACTGCATTACAGTCATGTTTTCGTACATCCATTGGTGCTGGGGCATATAGCCAATTAGCTTTCTGTATTCTGCGCCCATTTTAAATATATCCTGACCCTTATATGATACAAGTCCTGTGTCTGGTTTAAGATTTCCAACTATTATATTAATCAAAGTGGTTTTGCCAGCACCATTTGGCCCCATTAGAGCATATATGCCCGATTCTAATGAAAAACTAACCGAATCAAGTGCCTTCTTTATGGGGCTTGACATCTCTTTCCCTGACCGAAGCTTATGCAGTCGCCGTCTCCTATAATAGGTTTTATTAATATTTTCTACCTTAAGTGTCATATTATACTCAAGCCTTTCTCTTATTAAATATAGGACTACTTTAAGTTTTTAATCCTCTATTAAACTTGTGCAGAAGTATAGTCTTTCACAGCCTTATGAGCGAAAAGAACAATAAAGCTTGTCATGACCACCATATTCAAAATTACAGGCCAAGTAAACTTATAGAACAAAAGACTAGGTGCCAGGAAGGGTCCCAACCAAAACATCTTTGCCAAATCAAAATTTACAAAAGCCAAGATAAATGGACAAACGCAGGCAATGGTACCTATCAGAAGTGACTGTATCACATCTGAATTCTTGATCGATATTGAAAAAATGAAGGTGCAAAAGAGCCAAACAAGTAAAATACCAGTCAAGAGCTGCAAAATTAGCATAACCCTCATATCAATGACAATAGGGAAGTCTTTAAATATAGGCAGGCTTTGTATATTCCCAGATATATTTTTTATGCCATATCTATATGAAAGGGAAGAATACCATATTACTTGCATGGTAATATACATCAGGGCCTGCAGGGGAAGTAATATTCGGCAACGCGTTTTCAGCAGATACTTGTTACCCCTGGAGGTTGCCCCTAATATACGTTCCATTTTATACTGCCTGTCAAAGGAAAAGATAGGTGCCAAAAGAGATACTGAAAACAATGCAAAAATAGTAGTATTCATATAGCGTTCCAGGTCCCCATCTTGATCAAACAGGGCATTATAGTAGGCCTTGTAGAGGTATACACAAGTGATTCCCTTGGACTCTTTCATATCTCGGATATGGGCTGATTGTTCCTCTAGCTCTGTAACAACACTCCTATAATAAAGCTGTTGGCTGATTGTGCTTGTAGCTTGCTGGTATGCATCCTCTGTAATCTGCCCCTCTTGTAGCAAAACACCCAATGAGATTATTTCACCCTCAAGGCGCTCTAGCTCTTCCTGCCTCTTTTCAATCCATTTCTCTGCTTCATCTATATCTAGAGCATTTAAGTGGTCGACGGCATTTTTGTAATATGTATCTAAATCATTTTTATGTACAGTAAAATCATTGGCAAAAACAATTATAATTATAAAGGCAGCTATTATTAGCAAGCCCTTTTGATGGAGCAATAGGCGGGTTGCTTCATTTGTAAACCCATTAAACCCATATAAACGCGTCTTTTTCTTGCCCATGGCTGCACTATAGGTTTTTTTATAGGTCAGATATGCTATCATGCCAGCCACCGTCAATATGGCAAAAAATAGTCCTGCAAAGGTAAGCATTATACCCTGCAAGCTGTACTGCTTTCCGAACACAGACACATAGTAGAGTTTGTTGGTGATTTCAGCAGTATCCATGAGTGAAATAAGATTTATATGTTTAAGCAATACATAAGTGGAGCCGGGATAAATCTTGTAATAAAGGATTACTGAAACTCCCATACTTATCCCATAAGTTAAGTAAATAGCAGGTGCCTTTAAGGGTAAAAAGCACAGAAATGTTATAAATAGAGTCATTATTATACAGGAGGCAATCTTGAAAATTAGGAACATAGTTGCATAAGCTAGAACAGAAACAGGGAAGGGGTTTAACATATGGCCTGGAACTGACTGTACTGCCACAGACCATGGCCCTGTACCTAGCATGGCTATAAGAACGACTAAGGAGGACAAATAAAGCACAATAGATGCTAAAATTCCAACCAGAACAAGTGTAGCAGCCTTTTGAAGAAAGTAACGAGTCCTACCCAGCTTCATTGTCTTTATTAGGGTATACATACCCCGCTCTCGTTCCTGAATTATCAAAAATGTAGCAGCAGCAAGCAAAAGTATACATAGCACACCATCAGTAAAGCCCAGCTTGACCCATCTTCCAAATGCGAAATAATTACCAAGTGTAGGTCTTTGATCACTACTTAAAAGACGCTGATATGTGGACGTTGTTTCCTTTGCTCCTTTTTCTTCGGTCTTAAAAAACATTGCTCTTGCCCGAGTATCATTAATTAATTGTTCAACCTTAGCTTCGTAGTTTAAAACCCCATCGGCATATGAGGATAGTTCACTTGTTAACATAATTTCTTGATAAAGGTGAGGAAGAAACCTGAGATTATTCGGATCTTCTAATATCTCTCTCCTGTAATCTGATAAGGAATCAAGGGGCTGGGCCTCATCGGTCAGCCAGCTAATGGTTTCTTTGTATATATTTTTATCAAAAACATCATCCATTGTAGTTTTGTACTGGAAAATGCCATTAGCAAAGATGAGTAATATACATATCATTATAAAACTCTTATTCTTTAAAAGTAGCTTTATACTTTGCCATATCATATCTAAAGTCTCCATATCACATGTTACCGGTCTTAATCAATATCGGTAAGGTGATCTTCTATTTTAATATAATTTAGTTTACCTTTGAAAAAATCTTCCTTGTCTGCGAGAATATAATGCCATTCACTACTACTTGATGATTGCTTCATGGGTGTAAGAGCAATCCACAATTTATCCTTGCTATAATCTAGTATAAGAAGGCTGTAGTCCTCACGATATCCTAAATCTATGAATTCCTCTTCTTCCGTATCCCAGCGATAATATAAACCGGTATTTAGGTGGATATCAAAATATTTAAGTAATATTTTATCTCCTATATTATATAGTTGAATATCTGTCTCACAGGTAAATACCAATTGTTCGTTTTCCATATTGCTATCAAAGGTTTTAAGCACACCTTCGCTATACCAAAAAAACAATCTGTCCTTTACCACACCTAACAGGAACATATTTCCAACTTCTTTTAACTGGTGTTCCTCTGAATCAAGATGGTAAATGGATACATTGGAACTCGCAGCAAGCATTTCATTTATTCCCTCATAACTCAATTCTCTCCAAGCATCGACTTGTTTTGATGGCTCTGCATATGGTGTATCATCCCAGCTTTTATTTTGCTTCCATAACTGGCTATATAGGACCTGGTCAGAATAGTAAAAGCCCTTTATTTCTACATCAAAATATTCTCCAGTATCAATCAACTTCCTGCATTTCCCTGTATCTAAATCACCCTCAAATAGTTCAAGTATTGCAGCATCCGTTTTTTGCCAACCATCATCAGTCATGCTTGTTTTTGTTTCCTTTATCCAGTAATAAAGCTTGTTTTCAACACGAATAGCATCCACAAAAATATAAATATCTTGTTCAAAATCTACCCTATCTAAATCCTGTTCATAGACTATAGTATAATTGCTACCATCCAGTTCAGATCGGTTTAGTCTTATTTTACCTTCATAAGTTTCCGAAAAATAATAAAGCTGATTCTTATAGACAAAGGGATGGGTAAACGAATGATCTCCCCTCTTCTTGTTAGGAAAGGCAAGGCAATTACTGTCCTCTCCCCCCGTATGCTGACAACCCGGCTGGTTACATGCATAAACCTTTACACCATTAACCAGATCTACAAAAAGAAGCCCACCGTTTGATTTTTTTACTAAGGTACTGTCGTACATGGAACTATAACTACTAATATATTGTATATCAGTAGTATCCTTTAGTCCCTTATCATTAGCTCCCTTGCCTCTCTCTATAATAGAGCATCCTGATAAAAAGAATAGTAATGCCAGTAGCAAAGCTAGTTTCTTTTTCATTGGGACCCCCTACTTATATCATTATCCTCACTGATAATAAGGCCTTGATACTTACTTAAGCAAGGCTTTATATTGTCTATTTAATTCATCCAGTATCTCTTGTATACCTGCAGAATCCAGTTTTTGATTTAATTCAGCCAAGATGGCATCGACATCCTCATAGGACCCTTCAAATAGTCCCTTTGCATATTGATCGATGATAGCATTTATATTATTGATTTTCTCCGATAAATAAGTCATATCAAGATAAGTACCAAGAATTGTCGGTACATACATCTGACCGTATATTTCATCTAATCTGCTACCCTTATCTTTTAATTCTCCGAATGCAGGACTAGATATCATCTTGTTTCCAAAATACATGCTCTTCTGCCACGAAAAACTCCCATCGGGGTCTATGTTTTTAATCTGCCCGTTATCTATAGTATAGTCAAGCCCTTCTATACCATATAACAGTAAGTCGGTAATTTCCTTGTCACTATATATGATTGAAAGTGCTTCAAAAGCCTTGTCCTTATTTATTGACTGACTACATATACCTGTTAGTGTGTTAAGCTGTGTGAACAAGTATGATGGTGAGCTAATAACCATTTCTATATTACTGCTTTCTTTAAAGTTATTATTTAAGTTTATTATTTCCATGCTGCTTAGTTCATCAAATATGTTGGCACTAGAATAGGTAATGAAAAAGTTTTCCAATTTACTAGGACTTGTAATATAGCCTTTTTTTCTATAATCAGAAATCATGTGAAAATAAGAAACTGCATCCCTATCCTTAAATACATTCACACATCTCTCGTCTGTTTGCCTTGTATTGTTGCCAATGGCTATGCTCCTGTTGTCATAAACATCAAATGGAATACTAAAGTATGGAATATTATAACTAAGATTATTATTGAATGTGACAAATCCATCAGACTCCTCTCCCTCATACACCTTTTCTAGGAAGGGCTCCAATTCATGAGGTTCTAAGCCTTCCAGCTCTTCTAGGGAGATACTATATTTATCTGCAATGTCTTTATTCACAAAATATACGTAATTGGTAGGAAATGCAAATGCTCCGTTTACGCCGTAAAGACCACTATTAAAATAAAACGTTTCCCATATATTGTCAGGAAATGCTTTCCTTAATACTTGGCCTGCATTTGTATCCATGTAGGATGTCAGGTCCTCAAGCCATTGATTAGCAACCGCCCTAGGTACACCTGTGGGAGCACCGCCTTCTCCCACGCTAGCACATATAATATCAGGAGCATTTCCCGCATCAATTTTACTGTTTATAGACCTTTCAAAGTTGCTCTCATTAATTTGCTCCATATAAACTACAAAATCCAGACCCTTTTCTGCTAATATTTCGTTTAGCCTGACATTATTTCTAGGTTCCATATAGGTAAGGTCATTATAGACCCAGACCAGTACTTCCTTATCAGGATAAGTCTTTTGCACATCAGATAGGGTTAACTCTGTAATGTCCTTATATTTATTAAATTGCTCATCCTTTGGCTCATCCGTATTTTCTGGTTCTGGGGTTGGAAAGTCATCACCAATTTGCTTAACATGTTCTGTTGGATCTGGTTGATCATCTTTCTTTTTGCTATCACATCCTGTAGTAGAGGTTGAAATCATTATAATAATTAAGCAGGAAACTAGTATCACGAGCCATTTTGTTTTCTTCATTTTAAAAACCTCCTTGTCACTTTCTTTACCACGGAAACTAAGTAGCCTGATTATAGCTCATAAGTAACCCTTAACTGATACTCGATATAATCCTATATTTTTTACTAGCGCAAGACACATGGGCGATATAATAACATTGGTACCATGACCATAGTATTGAAATATTAAAGAACATAAAAATACAAATGTAACACTCGGTACTTAATAATGTAAGCATAGCATAAAGCACACATTATATGTATGTTCTCAATAAGAATTCAGCTAGTTTACCCTTTATCATAGCATTTAAACTACACTAGCAAAGATGAGTAATATACATATCATTATAAAACTCTTATTCTTTAAAAGTAGCTTTATACTTTGTCCATCCATAATTAAGTCTCCATATCACATATTACTGGTCTTAATCAATATCGGTAAGGTGATCTTCTATTTTAATATAATTTAGTTTACCTTTGAAAAAATCTTCCTTGTCTGCGAGAATATAATGCCATTCACTACTACTTGATGATTGCTTCATAGGTGTAAGAGCAATCCACAATTTATCCTTGCTATAATCTAGTATAAGAAGGCTGTAGTCCTCACGATATCCTAAATCTATGAATTCCTCTTCTTCCGTATCCCAGCGATAATATAAACCGGTATTTAGGTGGATATCAAAATATTTAAGTAATATTTTATCTCCTATATTATATAGTTGAATATCTGTCTCACAGGTAAAAACCGGTTCTTCGTTTTCCATATTGCTATCAAAGGTTTTAAGCACACCTTCGCTATGCAAAAAAAACAATCTGTCCTTTACCACACCTAACAGGAACATATTTCCAACATCTTTTAACTGGTGTTCCTCTGAATCAAGATGGTAAATGGATACATTGGAACTCGCAGCAAGCATTTCGTTTATTTCCTCATAACTCAATTCTCCCCAAGCATTGACTTGTTTTGATGGCTCTGCATATGGTGTATCATCCCAGCTATTATTTTGCTTCCATAACTGGCTATATAGGACCTGGTCAGAATAGTAAAAGCCATTTAATTTTACATCAAAATATTCTCCAGTATCAATCAACTTCCTGCATTTCCCTGTATCTAAATCACCCTCAAATAGTTCAAGTATTGCAGCATCCGTTTTTATCCAACCATCATCAGTCATGCTTGTTTTTGTTTCTTCTATCCAGTAATAGATCTTGTTTTCAACACGGATAATATCTCTTGTAAGTACTCCTGATTTGAAATTCACCCTATCTAAATCCTGTTCATAGACTATAGTATAATTGCTACCGTCTAGTTCAGATCGGTTTAGTCTTATTTTACCTTCATAAGTTTCTGAAAAATAATAAAGAAGGTTTTCATAGACAAAGGGGTAGTCAAAAAAACCAAAGTCCCCTCTGTTCTTGTTAGGAAAGGCAAGGCAATTACTACCCTCTATATGCTGACAACCTGGCTGGTTACAAGCATACACTTTTATATCATTAACCAGATCTACGAAATGGAGCCCATCACTTGATTCAACTAGAGTGCTGTTGTACATGGATCTGTTTCTACTAATATATTGTATATCGGTAATATCTTTTTGATCTTTGCCACTTGCTTTCTTGTCTCCCGTTATAGAACATCCTGCTATAAAGAAAAGTAATGCCAATAACAAAGCTAATCGTTTTTTCATTGATATCCCCTACTTATATTATTAACTTATTAATAGCCCATAAGTAACCCTTACACTGATACTCGATATAATCCTATATTTTTTACTAGCGCAAGACACATGGGCGATATAATAACATCAGTACCATGACCATAGCGTTTAGACTTTATAAAACATAAAAATACAACCGAAACACTCAGTACTTAATAATGTAAGCATAGCATAAAGCACACATTGTATATACATATAAAAAAAACTATAGTATTCCAGTCTCAAATAAATTATGCTATGCTTACACCTTCCTGTTGGTTCTAAATGCTTTGATAAATACCGCTATTTAATGGTTATTGACAGCCTGTCTGTAATAGTTCTAATAGTATGACTACTATTTGCTTTCACAAACCGATAATAAGGCCCAGAAGGTATGTTAATAGTTATGGATGCGCCAAAGGTACCACCTGTTCCTCGTGATATACTTCTAGTACCAATAAAATCAGCACCTGTATATTTTGCTGTCAGTGATACACTAACCCCGTAATTGGGTCTAGCATAGGTGGTTTTTGCGTTACATCGATACCCGTAGCCTTTGATTTCAGTTGTCCATTTACCTCCTCTTAGTTCTCCCCAGTTAAATCTAGATTCTGCACTAGCAACTGAGCCTAATGAGATGACAACTACTACTAAAAGTAACAATATTATTAACTTCTTTTCATAACAATACCCTTTATTTAAATAATTGTATTTTTGATAATTTTATTGTATAGTAGGTGTTTATGTTTGTCAAATGTAATTATATCATTTTATCGTTTGTTTTGTAATGCTTTTGTCATGAGATAGCATAGGAGTATAAAGAGCTTAGTATGCTAATCTTATTTTGCAGTTATTATTACTAATTGAGCTTGCCCATGCTGGGCACACATAAAAATCTCCAGCCAAAGGGGCGACTGGAGATCTTGTTATAAGCTTATATGTTTTTGTAAAATGTCTACTTGTTAAAGTATACAGGTTTGCCTGTCTTTGCAGATTCATATATGGCTTCGAGTATTTCTGTAACCACAAGGGCCTGCTCAGGTAGTACTACTGGTTCAGTATCGTTTATAATGCTTTCAATCCAAAGCCTTGCTTCTCTGTCAGCATCACTTTCAGATTCACCAGCATAAAAAGCTACTCCACCAGGTCCAAGGGCTGGCTTGCTTGTATATAGCTTGCTATGCTTTTCACCATTAATCCTAAGGCCATCTAGCATATCTGCTCCACCCTTTGTACCACATAGGGTTGTCTTGGCCTCACCCTCCTGTAGGGTGTTGAGGGCCCAGCTTGACTCAAGTACTATTGTAGCTCCGTTTTCCATTACTATAAAGCCAAAGGCTGAATCCTCTACTGTAAATTCCTTAGGATCCCAGGAACCAAAGGCATTGGCTGCATTTTCAGTCTGGCTTAGCTTGTGATAGACACTACCTACTACATATTTGGGCTTGTAGTTATCCATCATCCAAAGGGTTAGGTCAAGGGCATGGGTGCCGATATCAATAAGTGGTCCTCCACCCTGTTCTTCCTCATTTAGGAATACACCCCAGGTAGGAACGCCACGGCGTCTTACAGCATGGGCCTTGGCATAGTAGATATCGCCTAGTTCTCCTGCCCTACACTCATTGTAGAGATACTGGGAATCAGTCCTATGTCTACCCTGATATCCGATGGTGAGCTTTTTGCCTGTCCTCTTGGCTGCTTCAAGCATCCTTCTAGCATCTGCTGCAGTCTTGGCCATTGGTTTTTCGCACATAACGTGCTTGCCGGACTCAAGGGCTGCTACTGTAATATCAGCATGAGATTTGTTTGGTGTACAGACATGTACTAGCTCAATGGTTTCGTCCTTTAATAGTTCCTTGTAGTCAGTATATACCTTTGCATCCTCTGTACCATATTCCTTGGCTGCCCTCTGTGCCCTCTCCTCTATAATGTCGCAAAAGGCTACTAGCTCAACATTATCTAGCTTGGATAGGCTTGGCATATGTTTACCAAAGGCTATACCTCCACAACCGATAATAGCTACCTTGACAATTCTCTTATCACTCATATATCTGTTTCCTCCTTAAGCTTATATTTATTATATTATTACTTACTTACTTGAAAACATGATGACTAAAAACTTTTGCTATTTTAGTCTTTACTTTTTTATTGGACTTTACACAGCCTGTAGGAACTGGTATTGGGCCCTATATAGCTTGTAGTAGGCTCCCTTTAGCTCTAATAGTTCATCATGGCTACCTGATTCAATTATCCTGCCATCATCTATAACCATAATACGGCTTGCATTTCTAATTGTTGAAAGCCTATGGGCAATAACAAATGATGTCCTGCCCTTTAGTAGCTGCTCTAAGCCCTTTTGGACCAGAATCTCAGTTTTAGTGTCAATGCTAGAGGTTGCCTCGTCCAAAATTAGGATCCTTGGGTCTGCCAACAGGGTCCTAGCAAAGGATATTAGCTGCCTCTGGCCTTGGGATAGTCTAGACCCTCGCTCGTTAACCTCTGTATAGTAGCCCTTTTCCATCTCACGAATAAAGCCGTCAGCATGTACTATCCTAGCAGCCTCCATGACCTCTTCATCCGTAGCATTTAGCCTACCATAGCGGATATTGTCCATAATTGTACCTGAGAATATAAAGGAGTCCTGCATCATAACCCCCATCTGTTTCCTAAGGGAATCCATGGTAACAGTATTTATATCATGACCATCTACCAGGATCCTACCCTCAACTGGCTCATAGAACCTGCTTATCAGGTTTACAATAGTACTTTTTCCTGCACCAGTAGGTCCAACTAGGGCTATTGTTTCTCCTGGGGCCACCCTAATGTTTATATCCTTGAGTACTGGCTTTTCTGGCTCATAGTAGAAGGATAGGTTTTCAAAGACCACCTCTCCTTGTATTTGTGGTAGCTCCTTGGCATCAGTGTGGTCAAATATATCAGCTGGTGTATCTAGTAGTTCAAAAATTCTCTCAGTAGAGGCCATGGCCGTAAGTACTGAGTTATAAAAGTTAGCTAGGTTTGATAGGGGCTGCCAAAACCTCCATATGTAGGCCCCAAAGGCTACTAGGACACCAACATCTCCTACAATGTCAATACCAAAAAAATAGACTAGGAAGCTGGCAATAGCTGCTATTATCTCAATTGAGGGCCCCATTAGTATGTTCATCTTTACTGCATCTAACCAGGTAGACCGAATTTCTCCTGATAGTTCTTGGTAGATCTCCCCTGTTTCAGGCTCCCTAGTATAGGCCTGGGTAACCTTCATGCCAGCTAGGGTCTCATGCAGGTAGGCATTCATACTAGATGACTTTACCCTTACCTTTTGCCATCTTCGTCTCATAACGTTTTTAAGCCCCAAAACCACAATGGCCATAAGAGGCATTGTAGTCATTACAATAAGAGCTAGCTTTACATCTAGGGAGAACATAAAGAAAACAACAAAGATAAGAGTCGCTACATCTGTCAGTACATTTATGATACCGTTTGTTAATAGGTCTCCTAGGGAGTTTACATCATTTATAATCCTAACTAGTATCTTGCCCGCTGGTCGGCTGTCATAGTAGTTAAAGGACAGCTTTTGTATATGGTCAAACATATCCTGCCTGATCTTGTATAGGACCTTTTGACCAACTAGGGACATGGTATATACCCTGTATCTAGTGCAAAGTAGGTTTATTAGGTTTAAGACAAGATAGAGTATACCAATAATAGCTAGGGCAACTAAATGGCCCGCCTCCATATAATCATCTATGGCTACTTGGAGTAGCTTTGGCCCTGATAGGCCAGCAAAGGCTGCTATAAACATCAGTAGTACAGTTATTATTACAGACTTTTTATAGGGCTTTAGGTATGCTAGCAGTCTCCTAAACTGATCCATATTAAATGGTTGTTCTAATTTTTCATCATCTATTGCTCTTTGACGTAGCATATTATATCACCTGCCCTTTAAACTCTGGAGAATCCAGGTCCTTGTATTGCTGTCTTACCATTTCATAGTACCTGCCCCTCTGAGCCATAAGGCTGTCATGGTCTCCGCGTTCAACTATCCTACCCTCTTCTAAAAAGAGGATTGTGTCTGCATTTTTAACAGAGGAAACTCGGTGGGCAATTATAAAGGTGGTCCTGTTTTCCATAACAGTCTTTAATGCCTTTTGTATCTCATACTCTGTCTCCATATCAACAGCAGATGTACAGTCGTCCATAATTAGTATCTTGGGGTTTTTAACTATAGCCCGGGCAATAGCTATCCTTTGCTTTTGTCCTCCTGACAGACCCATGCCCCTCTCACCGATAATCGTATCATAGCCCTGGGGCATCTCCATGATAAAGTCATGGGCATCTGCTATCTGGGCTGCCCTTATTATCTCTTCCTTGGACGCATCTGGGTTGCCAAATTGGATATTGCCTTCGATGGTATCAGAAAAGAGAAAGGTTTCCTGCATGATGATACCAATCTGGCTACGAAGATCCCTCAGGCTCCAGTTGCGCACATTTATCCCGTCCACCATGACTTGGCCTGAACAGGTATCATAAAAGCGGCCAATTAGGTTTATAAGGGAGGTCTTGCCAGAGCCTGTCTCCCCCATAATTGCTATAGTGCTACCTGCTGGTGCTACAAAGTCAATATCCTTTAAAACTGCCTGCTTTCTATAGGAAAAGTTAACATGGGAAAAAACAACCTCTCCCCTGTATTGGTCTGGTATGTACGGATTGTCTTTTTCCTTTATAGAAGAGCCTGTGTCTAGGACCTCAAAGACCCGCTGGCCTGATGTTGTGGCCTGGGCAGTCAGGTTTATCATCCAACCTAAAAGCCTCATGGGCATAATCAGCATCCATAGGTAGGCGTTAAAGGCAACGATATCTCCTACTGTAGCCTGTCCCCTTGCAACTAGGCTACCACCATACCAGATGACAACTACTAGGCATATGCTGGATAAAAAGTCCATGAGGGGAAAGTACTTAGCCCAAGCCCTAGAGGCTACAATATTTTTTTGTTTGTTTTTATAGTTTTCCTTTTCAAACTTTTCTATCTCGTATTCTTCCCTGGCAAAGGCCTTTACCACCCTAACACCTGTTATATTTTCCTGGGCTGCTGTATTTAAGACCGCATGCTGCTCTCTAATATCAGTAAAGATGGGCCTTACCACCTTGTTAAACCTATAGGCTAGATAGGCAATAAAGGGGGTTACAGCCATGGTGGCTATCCCTAGCTTGAAATTTAAGATAAGTAGGGTTGCAGTAGTACCTATTAGGTAGATACCATTTTCAAGCAGGGTAGAAATACCTATAGCCAGAAAGTTTCTAATGCCCTCAAGGTCACCGGTCATACGAGACATTAACTCTCCGACTCGATTTTTGTCATAATAGGAGTAAGGTAGTCCCTGCAAGTGACTGTACATATCATTTCTTAGCTCATAAAGGGTGTCCTGTGAAAATTTTTCAAAGTAAAGGCCCCGCAGGTAAATGATAATACTCTTTACAAGGCCAGCAGCAAACAAGATAAGCAAAAGAGGAAGTAATAGGTCTCTCATGCCACCCTTTATAACATCATCTACGATTATTTTACTGATCCTTGGTGTTGTTAGGTTGATGCCGATATTTAGAATTAGGCAGAAAATTGCAAAGAGGGCTTTTCCTCTGTGCCTCTTGCTGTAGTTGAATATCCTCTTGATAATGTCCAAAGAACTCCCCCATTCAAGCCTTTTAACACCAATTTATATGTACTTAAAAAACCCTATTAAATTTTAATTGACTTCTATAATAAAAGCAATGGTTTGTTTTAGGTAAATAAGTTAAAAACCGTGGTCTCAGCCTATTATTTGAGGCATTTTTCTCTTATCTTTATTGGCCCTACTATATCAATAAACCTTTATTTATACGAATAAACTCAAATTTAAGAAAACCTTTTAGTAAACCAAAAAAATATATACTTTTTTGCATATTTATATATAGAGTGAAAGTCTATTTTTAAGACTAGATATAGCCTGTCATACCCCTGACAGACACATCCCCGGCCATGACCTCCTCAATTTCACCGCTGTCTTTTCTAACTAAGAGGCTACAAGAGTCCGTTAGGTCTATAGCCAAACCCTCAAACTCCTCTTTTGGCCCTAGTACCCGGACCCTCTTTCCAAGGCTGGCACTTAAGTCCCTATAAAGTGCCCTGTGGCTTGAAAAGTCGCCCCCTTTTGTAAAGTGGCTATAAAGATCCTGAAACTCTCTTAGGATCTGTGCTATCAGCTGCTTCCTATCTACAAGAGAGCCTGTCTCAATCAAGATAGAAGAGGCTATACTAGCCAGGTCCTCTGGAAAGTCACCCTCTTGACTAGCTGTATTTATCCCAATCCCAACAACTGCATAGTGGATCTTTTCCTTGTCTGCCCTAAGCTCGGTTAGGATACCGCAAATCTTTTTATTGTTTAAGACCAGGTCATTGGGCCATTTTATAAGTAACCTAGTCCCTGTTAGCCTATATACAGCCTGGGAGACAGCCAGGGCCGATATTACTGTTAGCTTTGCTGCATGATTAGGTGAAAAGACCGGCCTTAAAACTATAGACATCCATATGCCTGTACCTTTTTTTGAAAGCCAGGCCCTGCCCAGCCTGCCCCTACCCTCTGTCTGCTCATCGGCGATAATTACGCCCTCAAAAATGGCTCCCTCCTTGGCTAGGTCCTTGGCCTTTTTGTTTGTGGAGTCTAGCCTATCATATATCCTTATATCTTGGCTAAAACTCCATGCATCTAGTAGTTTTTTTATCTGTTGTCCATCTAGAGAGGCCAAAGGTTCCTTGTCTAAAGCCTTACTTTTGCTAAGGCTTTCTACCCTGCCCTGCCTGCTGTTTTCCACACCTGCCAGCTCCTTATTATCAAATATCCTGCTCATCTATATCTTGATTTTACCCAATATAAATCCCTTTCAATAATATACTACTATATACAAGTAAATTGAACAAGAAAGACTACTTGGGATGTAAAATTATGTAGATAGTCTTGCTATATTTGGCAATAAGTTATACTATAAAAATATATATATTTCCTGATTCACACCTTATATACCATATATAAATAAAAGCAAAGGACGTGTTAATGTGGAGAAGGCTGCCCTATTGGTAAGAAGCATCCAAGACAACATTGAAAGGGTCATTGTAGGCAAGTCCAATGCCATCAGGTTAATCCTGATAGCCCTTATTGGAAAGGGACATGTCTTAATAGAGGACGTGCCTGGAGTTGGCAAAACAATGCTGGTATCATCCCTGGCCAAGTCCTTAAACCTAAGCTTTAAGAGGATTCAGTTTACACCTGATGTACTCCCCTCAGATATTACAGGTTTTTCAATGTACAACTTTAAAACTGGCGAAATGGAATTTAAGCCAGGTATGATTTTAAATCAAATAATACTGGCAGATGAGATTAACAGGACCTCACCTAAAACCCAGTCCTCTTTACTTGAGGTAATGGAGGAGGGCCAGGTAACTGTCGATGGAACTACCTACCCTATCCCCCAGCCCTTTATGGTCCTTGCAACTCAAAACCCTGTTGAATATATTGGAACCTTTCCCCTGCCAGAGGCCCAGCTAGACCGTTTTATGCTAAAGGTCACCATGGGCTACCCCAAAAAACGCGAAGAGATGGCTATTTTATCCCGTTTCCAATCAGACAACCCCTTAAAAAGCCTAGGGGCTGTCGCAAGTGCTGAGGATATAGTATATCTACAGGACCTCTGCTCTAATATCAAGGTAGCCGATCCAATAAAGGAATATATATCTGATATAGTTTCTATGACCCGTGATCACGCAGACCTAAGCCTGGGTGCCAGTCCAAGAGCTGCAATAAACCTTATGAGGGCCTCTCAAGGCTATGCCCTACTCGAAGGTAGGAACTATGTTATACCCGATGATGTGCAAAAAATGGTATCGTCTGTATTAGCACACCGGCTAATTGTTAGGCCAGAGGCTAGGCTAAAGGAAATGACAGCAGAGTCAATAATAGAATCAATTATGAAAATCCTATATGTACCGGTAATAGAGTCATGACACTCTTACGAAGGGTCCTTTTTGGCCTAATCACCCTATCTCTCCTTTTTGCCGGCCTATACACAGGTGAATACATATTCTATATTGGCTTTGGTGTCTTGCTATCCATAGTTTTGTACGCCATCCTTAGTAATATGTGGGTACTATATGCCTTTCATTATATACAAGTGCTAGATACAAGTACTGTTAGAAAGGGAGACAAGGCAGTCCTGACCCTGCAGGTCTACAATGACAGGCCCTTTCTGTACCCCTTTTTAAAAATCTACTACCATACCCCCCTATCCTATCTAAAGGGAGAGTCTGAGAAAGGCTACCTTTCTATCCTACCCTTTCAAAAGGGTGAGATAATCCATGAATTTGATTGCTCCTTAAGGGGCAAGTATCTCCTGGGTATGAACAAAATAGAGGTAGTAGATATCTTTGGCCTCTTTAAGTTTTCAATGGACCTTACTAAAAGGCCCTACCATAAGCTATTAAGGCTAAATATCTATCCTAGAATCATAAAGCTTGACCATGTTCCCCTGCCACAGATTACCCAGGAAGGCTCCTTTAAAGACAGGTTAACTAGGACCGATGAGGCTGTAAATGTCTCTGACATTAGGCAGTATCAGTACAGTGACCCCATGAAAAAGGTCCACTGGAAGCTTTCCTCCAAATTGCAGGACCTATATGTAATGAACTATGAAACAACCACCCAGCCCCATACAATGCTCTTTATGGAGACCGGGCCTAATGGTTTAGAGGGCATATACAAGCATGAGCTTGAGGACCAGGTAATAGAAACAACAACAGCCCTTGTTAACTATGTCCTTGCCAAGTGGCTACCATTAAAGCTCATTGTTTACGAAAATAACAGGAAAGAGCTGTCAGGTAGGAATCCCCAAGACTTTGAGGGCATCTACAATTACCTGGCCAATCTTAGCTTTGATAGTCCCTTTTCTATGAAGGATATCCTAGATATCGAAGCCCCTTCCTTTCTAAGCAATGGTAGCATTATACTGGTTATAAAAAAGCTAGACCTATCCCTGATTAATAGCCTAACTGTCCTAAAGCAGATAGGGGTTTATCCCATAATCTTTTTTGTAATACATAGGGCCTATGCTAACCTTCAGCAGATACAGCTGACAGATGAGCTAAATGAAAAGGGGATACCATCATATTTGGTCTACCATGACCAGACTATTAATGAAATCCTACAAGCTTAAATTTAAAAGGCTTTATATATTGCAAGCTGACCTATATTATAAATATTATAAAGACTAGGGTTAAATGCGGGAAAAACGCAGAATGGAGGACAAGGTGAACAAAGAAAAGATATTTTCACTAATTACAGAAGGTCTTTTATTATGTCTTGTAGCTAGTAGCTTAAGTGCAGCATTCTTAACCTCCCTTTATATAGAATTTAACTTTCCAAAGCTTTTTCTTATAGCTGGCCTAAGCTTTCTAGTCCTAAAGCCTGTGCTTAAAAACAAGCTAAGGGCCCTAATTTTAATGCCCCTACTACTTGTGTTAGCCCTTGCTATTGGATACCTAGTAAATCCTACTGGCTTTTTCTCCTCCATAAAAGATTATATAAGCTGGTTTGCCGATTACCTGCTTTCTGATTTATGGGTCTATCCTAGCTATGGACAAACTACAATAGTACTTGTAACAATAGTAATGTCCCTTATCTTTTATCTTTTAATAATAAAGCTACGACTTTTTACCATACCCTTTATCCTAGGACTTGCCCTATTTTTTACTCTCTGGTGCCTAGACCACGAAAATATAAGCAAATATGCCTGGTACTATGCCCTTGCTAGCATAATATCCTGGGGAGCTAGTTACCATAAGAGCCTATCTAAAAAATTTAAGATACCCAAGCTAGGGCTATGGCAGCTAAGTGTCCTGCCTATAGCAATACTTATTGTTTTTACAGCCACGGTAATTACACCAAGTAAGGATGCTGAAAACCTGCAATGGGACTATCTTGTAAATGTCGTAGACCAGGTGGACAACCTTATCTTTGGCTATGAGGGGACTAGAAAGCCCTTTCGTCTCACAACAACTGGCTATCCTTCATCAACAAATAAGCTTGGAGGACCAGTCAGGGTAAATCAAGACCTTGCCCTTTTAGTAGACTCTCCCCTGCCCCTATTACTCAGGGGGTCTGTTTTAGATGAGTATACCGGAAGCTCTTGGATAAGCTCCATAAGTAGCTATAGGTATAAATTCAAGGACAATGACTACAAGGCTAAAAGGGAGTCTATCTTTGACTATGACGAGCCCATATGGTCCAAAATAGACCCTAAAGGGCAGGACAATTCCTTTTATCTACCTATCGAAGTAACTATCAGGAATGTTGGATTTGAGACCTCTGTGATCTTTCATCCATATAGCCTTGAGGACCTAAAGATGAAAAAAGTCGGGGCTATCCCCTACTACAATACCAATAGTGAGGTTTTTGCCAGCAGAGATCTAAGGGATAATGAGCCCTACACCCTAATGGCTACTGTCCCCAACCTAACCGGTAATCAGGATTTTATAGACTACATAAACTCATCTGAACCTGACTATACTGATGGTTATATTGAGGGAATAGGGATTGTTGGTGATAATCAAGACTATAATGTAAAGCTACTCCATATCTTGGATAGCTACACCTCTGTTCCAGATACTGTTCCACAAAGGGTATATGAGCTTGCTTTCCTTATAGCAAGGAACAAGAAAACAAACTATGAAAAGGTAGCTGCAATTGTCCAATACCTAAATTCTGATAACTACAGCTATAGTCTAACACCAAATGAAACTCCAAATGGGCGTGACTTTGTTGACTATTTTCTATTTGACCTAAAGGAAGGCTATTGTACCTACTATGCCAGTGCTCTAGCCATAATGGCTAGGATAGTAGGTGTCCCTACCCGATATATAGAGGGCTTTTCCATGCCAAGTAAAAAGAATAGGGATGGCCTATACGAGGTTAAAAACATCCACGGCCATGCATGGGTGGAGGCATACTTCCCCCAGGTGGGCTGGATACCTATCGACCCTACACCAGGCACTGGAGCAGACTACCTCGACTCTCCCCAAGGTACACCCCAGTACGATAACTATTGGCAGGAATATTATAGGCAATACTATGAAAAGATGAAACAGGAGGGACAAAATAGGCCCCAGACTCCAATCCTTACCCCGGATGGAACCGGTGATGAGCTTGCCTTACAAGACCTTCTAATAGTAGGCCTTGTCCTATTGGCACTGGTCCTATTAGTCATCTTATTGTTACTAGTCTACTACCTATTAGGCCAAAGGCGGTTTAAAAAGCTTCCCTTCAGTGACCAGCTTTGTTACTACTATAATGAAATTCTCTGGCTGCTAAATATCTATGGTATGCCTATAGAGGGCGGCGAAACACCCTATACCTATGCGGCTAGAATTGATAAATATATAGTAAACCCCAAGGGTAGTGTAATGGATATATCAAGACTCTTAATTGAAAGTGAGTTTGGATACAGGGACCTTACAAAGGAGGATATAAGCTTTACTGAGGACTTTTACAAGCTACTACGACATAGCATGAAAAAGGCCCTAGGCTACCATAAGTATGTCTTTAAGGTCCTAATAAGGAGGCTAAGGCCAAAGAAAAAAGCCTAATAAAAACCTAAAAATAAAACGACCTAAATAGTCTTTTATATGAGAGGCTCCTAGAAAAAGGGGCCTCTTAGCTTTGCTACTGTCTGCCTGTAGATGTCCTTTACCAGTAGGCGGGAGTCCTTTGCCTGTTCTTCCTCTACCATGGGCAGGAGAAATATTATAGCTATTCCCCTAAGGATTGATCCTATTAAAAACAGTAGGTGGTAATTGTTTAGGGGATAGCCCATTAGCCTTATATCTAGCCTTGCTATATGACCCCTGGTAAGCTCCATAAAAAGGCCACCCGTAAAGTAGGCTAGTATGCTACCTGACAGGGCAGTAACCATGGATATGGTCCCTATGTAGATGGATTTGTTCTTTTCTGGGGATATACTCATGGTCATATTGTTTACTGTTAACTCAACCCCACACCAAAAGATACCCGACAGGATATTGATTACAACTATCATAAAATAAAAATCAGGGCTTGTGAATATCCACATAAGGGGTATTGAGACAGCTGCCAGGCCACAAACCTGCATTACTGGCTTGTTTCCATATATGTCTATAAGCCTACCCCAGCGTTTTATAAAAAATACTGTAAAGAAGGAGTAAATGGCGGAATTTAGCATGGTTATCTCAAGGTATTTCATATTGAGATAGTTAATCATATAGTCATTGTAAAAGGGACCAGTTAAGTTTACTGCAAAGATCCATAAAGACCAAAAGGTCAGGTATTTCCTAAAATTTTTGTTAGTTAAGGCCTGCTTCCAAACTTTTAAAAGGCTTATCCTTTCCTGCTCTAGCTCCATGGGAGGGTCTTTAACCTTTAAAAAGCATACTATATCCAAAAGGCCAAATACTGCAGCTATCACAAAAACTACAATAAAGCCGGTGCTACCCCCTATTAGGTCTAGCAGGTATCCAACACTCAGGCCGCTTATGAGGCTGGTAATGGTGAAAAATAGCTGCCTTTGACTGAAAAACCTCCCCCTAATATTTAAGGGTACTATAGCCGACATCCAGGAGAAAAAGCTTACACCATTTAAGGATCCTCCTACAGCTGATAGAGAAAGCATTAGCATGATTAGGCCAATCGACAAGGGCTTTAGGTCATCAGGCAGAGTATAGGCAAAAAGAACCATAGGTATAATGGTTATCCTTTGAATGACCCCGGCTAATAGAAATAGCTTTTTCCTTTTGCCGGACCTCTCTAGTAAATAGGCTGCTAATACCTGAAAAAGACCTCCCATTACTGGGAAGGCCATTAGAACTCCATAGAGAAAGTCTCCCACACCAAGACTTCTTACAAATCCTGAAAAGGGCGCACCATTCAGCGTGGAGAAAAAGACCATACCCAGGCCTGAGCCTAGTATGACCCTGTTTAAGTCCAGCATAAGGTCCCTGCTTATGCTAAAGTTCTTAAATGGCAAAAACCTATCCTTCTTCAATAGGAATAACCCCCTGCTATATCAAGCCACTAAAAGCCATCTTGCACTTAGGCCTGTCTTTGGCCCCTTACAAAGCTCTCTGCTACATTCAGGTCCCTATCTAATAGCAATATGTCTGCATCATAGCCCTCTTTAAGCTGGCCCTTGTAGCCATCGACCCCTATTATCCTAGCAGGTGTTTTAGTTAACATGGTCAAGACATCCTCTAGGCCTAGGCCTATCTTTACCATATTCCTTAAGGCCTGGGCCTGGTTAAGGGTACTGCCTGCCAGGGTCCCATCTATTTGCCTGGCCTGACCCTTTTCTACATAGACTTCAAGTCCTCCTAGCATATAGGTCCCATCCCCAAGTCCTGCAGCCGACATAGCATCTGTTATAAGGGCACACCTATCCTTTCCCTTTATGGAAACTGCCAGTCTTAGGGCAGCAGGATGAATATGTACCAGGTCTGCTATAAGCTCGATTGTGCTGTCACCACTGTCTAAAACTGCCCCAACCACGCCTGGTTCCCTATGGCTAAAGGCTTGCATAGCATTGTAAAAATGGCATACATGATTTATGCCCTTGCCTATGGCCTCCTTGGCTATATCATAAGTGGCCTTGGTATGACCCATACTGGCCCTGGTATTGTTTTCATTTAAGTAGCTGGCTAGTTCTACTGCCCCCTCTAGCTCTGGCGCTAGGGTGACTACCTTTACAATAGATCCAAGGTCTCCAACTAGCTCTTTATATAGGTCAATGGATGGGTCCTTTATGTAGTCCTTGTCATGGGCCCCCCTGGCCTTAGGACTTATAAAGGGTCCCTCCATATGTAGTCCTAGGATTTGGGCACCCTGACCCCTGTAACCTTTCATATATTGGGCAACTGCCCCCATGGCCTTTTTAATATCTTCTATACTACAGGTCATAGTGGTAGCAAGGTATGAGGTTGTACCATTCTTAGCTAGATAGCTAGAAATATTCTCAAGGGACTCTTTGCTTGCGTCCATAACATCTGAACCATTGGCCCCATGAATATGTATATCAATAAAACCTGGTACTATATACTTGCCCCCTGCATCGATTACCTGTCTAATCTCTGTGTCCTGATCTGACCTATAGTCTTCCGGGACCATGTCCACAATCCTACCCTCTTTTACCCTGAGTTCAAGTCCTCTCTCCCATTTACCATCTATAAATATGGGTCCATTTTTAAAGCTAATCATCTGAAAAAACGCTCCTTTTAGTAGTCATTTAGCTATATCTTAATACCCCTTAATACTATATCTAATCAAAAAAATCCCCTCCGGAGGCCCTCCAGAGAGGATTTTAGCTACTATGTCTATTTTATCATTTTAAAATACTAGTAGCAATATAGTTTCTTAAATAAAAGTCTAGATAAGATAGGCTTTTAGTCTATTTAAAGTCTTATACAAATAAGCTTTTGACTAGCTAGCTACCTATAAAATGCATGATTGCCTATTGTAGTTACATAGGTCTTGTTTTTAACTATCCAAGACCCTGAGGCCTTTTTGGGATTGAAAAAGTAGGTCGCATCTCCAACGGGCCTACTACCATTATAGGCCTCCTCCGCAGCCTTCATGGCTGAGCTATTAGGTGTATTGTAGATAGAACCATCCTCCACAGGGCTAAACTGGGGTACACTGCCCGTATACTCAAATATGACCCCATATATGCTATTAGGAAAGAGGGGTGACTTTACCCTATTTAGGACAACATTACCGACTGCTACCTGTCCCTTATAGGACTCTCCCCTGGCTTCTGCGTGTATGATCCTAGCCAGCCAGTATATATCTGCCCTTGCGTCCTGACCTGAGTTAGCCCGGCTTGTGCTAGCTACTTTGCTAGCTGATTGACTATTAGCTGCTCCAAATAATGAGGCCTGAGTCTCTGGTCCTGCTATACCATCTATCCTTAGCCCCTTTGCTATCTGATACCTAATAACTGCGTCCTCTGTTAGCTTGCCATAGTAGCCTGTTGAGCTGGCATAAAAGACCCCCTGCTTCTTTAGGGCATCCTGTAGCGTCACTACAGCATCTCCCCTCATTCCGAATTTAAGGGTTGTGTAGGTCTTGTTAAGCGCTGCCCATGTCTGTGGTCCGACTATACCATCTACCGCTAGTCCCCTGCTTTTTTGAAAGGCCTTTACTGCATCCTGAGTAATTGTTCCAAAGTAGCCAGTGGCCTGGTGATAGTTAAAGTAGCCTAGTCCCTTTAGGTCCTGCTGGACCTGACTTACGGCTGTCCCTCTAGACCCTAGCTTTAGTACCGGCTCTGCCTTGGCCTCTGCCACTGTCCCTACAAGGATAGTTACAAGTATCCCAATAATAATTATAGCGGCAAGGTATTTTCTTATAGCTACAAACTGCTTTCCCTTAGTAGCACCTGTTAAAACTCCCATTTGTAAACCCCCTATGGTTATATTATGTCAACTTACTATTGGCTAAATTATAGGTTAGCCTAGCCCTTGAGTCAAACAGGCTAGGAGCAGCTGGGGGCTTTTCTTAAAACTTTGTTAAGTAAATGTTACTTTTCTGTTACAATTCCTCTCTTTTTTATATGCATACCATCTTATACCAAGGATACTCATCTTATGTCATAGGCTAAAAGCTATATATGAGGATTGATAGACTAGACTACTAGAAAAAATTGTCCATTCAGCTTAACCCCTAAATATCAAGATGCCTTAGCCCCAAATACCAAGCCAGCTAATCACCTAGATATCAAGACAGCTTAGACCCTATATATGAGGATAAACAAAAAAGGACCTAAGCTTGCCTCCAGCTTGTGGATTTTTAGCAAAGAAGAAAAAAAATCCGGACTAGCCTTGCCTGCTAATCCGGACCTGTGAAAGAAAAGGATTAAATTATCCTATATGCTTATTATTCTTCTTCCTTTTTGGCTGCTTCTACAACCTTGGCAGATATATTGCCAGGTACCTCTTCGTATCTGACAAAGCTAAGCTTAAAGCTACCCCTTGCCTGGGTCATTGACCTTAGGTCTGTGGCATACTTAAACATCTCTGCCTGGGGTACCTCAGCTACTACCTCCTGTAGGCCGCCCTCAACAGGATTCATACCTAGTATCCTGCCCCTGCGCCTATTGAGGTCTCCTATAATATCTCCCATATAATCATCTGGAACTAGGACCTCTGCCTTCATAATGGGCTCAAGTAGGACTGGGTTAGCGTCAATAAGCTTTCTATAAGCTAATGAAGCCGCTACCTTAAAGGCCATCTCTGAAGAGTCAACACTATGGTAGGATCCATCATAGAGGGTAGCCTTGAGTCCAACCATTGGGTAGCCTGCTAAAACTCCCTTTGGTAGACACTCAATTAAACCCTTTTCAACTGCAGGTATATACTGTCTGGGTACTACACCGCCGACGATTTTGTCAACAAACTCAAATTCCTGTTCAGTATCTGTTAGGGGTTCAAACTCAATCCATACATGTCCAAACTGGCCATGTCCACCACTTTGCTTTTTGTGTCTGCCCTCTGCCTGAATGGACTTGCGGATAGTCTCCCTGTAGGCAACCTTGGGATCCTTAAAGACAGCCTTTGCAGCAAATTTGTTTTCTAGTCTCTTGGCTATGATCTCAAGGTGCATCTCGCCAACACCAGAGATAATCATTTGGTTGGTCTCAGTGTTCTTTTCAACAGTAAAGGTGGGGTCTTCCTCGGTCAGCCTATTTAGGCCTCCAAATACCTTGTCCTCTTCCCCTTCCTTTTCTGCTTCGATTGCAAGTGAAATTGATGGCTCAGGGAATTTTATTTCTCTAAGCTCTAGCTGCCTGCCCTGGTCACATAGGCTATCGCCTGTGACTGTGTGTTGTAGCTTGGCCACAGCTGCAATATCTCCTGCTACTACCTTATCAGTACTTATCTGCTTTTTACCTCGCATAAAGTATATATTAGAGACTTTTTCAGCCTTTTCCTTGTTAACATTGTAAATGGTGGCCCCTGTGGATAGCTGCCCTGACATAACCTTAAATAGGTTTAGCTTTCCTACAAAGGGGTCAACTACGGTTTTAAATACTAGGGCCGCAAAGGGCTCATCTGTCTTGTTGGAGACCTCTAGCTCATCCCCAGTCTTGTGGTCCTTGGCTATTTCCTTGTGTTTGTCACCAGGTGAAGGCATATAGTCAACTACTGTATCCATAAGCTGCTTGATACCCTGGTTGTTGACTGCAGAACCGCATAATACTGGTACTATGTCACCACTGGTTACACCTACTCTTAGGGCATCCTTGATTTCCTTTTCGTCTAGTTCTTCGCCCTCGAAATACTTTTCCATTAATTCTTCGCTGGTCTCAGCAACAGCTTCGATTAACATGGTCCTGATAGGTTCGATTAGGTCAACCATATCTGCAGGGACATCAATTTCCTTTACATCCTTGCCATCGTATCTATAGGCCTTCATGGAAATTACATCAACATAGCCAACGAATTGATCACTTTCCATAATGGGTACCTGGAAGGGTGCTATTGATGTACCGTAAAGGTCCTTTAGGCTATCTAATACCTTGCTAAAGTTTGCATTTTCTCGATCCATTTGGTTTACAAAAATAAATCTGGGTAGCTCGTACTCGTCACAATAGTCCCAAGCCTTTTCTGTACCAACTGCTACACCTGAAACGGCTCCAACGACTATACAGGCACAATCTGCAACCCTAAGGCCACCAACTAGTTCTCCGACGAAATCAAAGTAGCCAGGGATGTCAATAACGTTAATCTTATGATTATTCCATTCTAAGGGTGCTAGGGCAGCACTAATGGAAATCTGGCGTTTAATCTCCTCTTGGTCATAGTCGGTGGTAGTTGTTCCATCCTCGACCTTACCAAAACGATCAATTGCTCCTGAGTTAAAGAGCATAGCTTCTGCAAGAGTGGTCTTTCCTTCGCCACCATGCCCGATGACACCAAGGTTTCTAATCTTGTCGGTGGTATAACTCTTCATTAACATTCCCCCTATCGTATAATTAACAGATATATTATTTCGGTTTAACTGAGACTATAAATGGATCTACTACCGCGTTTCGAATTATGTATTCGCTAAGAATCTCAATTTCCCTTCTTAATTGTAACATACATTGTATCATATTAATAATAAAATGTTTATCCTTATGTATATTTTATGGAATTTACAAAATTATATTCGTCAGCTAGAAGCTTTAGGCAGTTTAGGTCAATTCCAATCAATAATTATCTAAAATGAGGACAAAATGGCCTGACCTATTGACATTTTTCATTTTTATGGGTACAATCTCTTAAACTTCTATTACATATGTTCAGCTTTTTGTAATACAAACAAGGGGAGCTGCTAATATGAAACGCATAGATATGCAATTTAAAAATACCGCCTATCCTATAATTATAGACAAGGGCTGGGAGGCAACCCTATCCAAAATCCCGTCCAATATCTTTTTAAAAAAAGCCCTTATAATTTCTGATACCAATGTAGGCCCCCTATATAGTAATGAGATCATAAAGGCCCTTTCTGAGAATGATATAGGGATTAGGACTATCCTTATAGACCCTGGTGAGAGTAGCAAGACCATAGAAAAGGCCATGGATATCTATACTACTGCCTTAAACTTTCGTATGGACAGGGACTCTCTTTTTATCGCCCTAGGTGGGGGTGTAGTCGGAGACCTGGCAGGATTTACAGCATCGACCTATATGAGGGGTGTCCCCTATCTACAAATACCAACCTCCCTCTTGGCCCAGGTAGACTCTAGTGTAGGTGGTAAAACAGCTGTCAACCATCCCCTTGGTAAAAATATGATAGGCTCCTTTTACCAACCTAAGGGGGTCCTTATAAATACTGATACCTTGAAAAGCCTACCCGTCAGGCAAATATCAACGGGCCTGGCCGAGGTAATAAAATATGGTGTTATAGCTGATAAAAATTTGTTTTCCTATTTAGAGGAAAATATTGAAAAGGTATTTTCCTTTGATGACAAGGTCCTAAACCATATAATCTACAAGTCCTGTACCATAAAGGCAAAGATAGTAGCCCAGGACGAAAAGGACAAGGGCATCAGGGGAATTTTAAACTTTGGCCATACCATAGGCCATGCTATAGAGGCTGAAACCTCCTTTACTGAATATACCCATGGTGAATCAGTAGCAATTGGTATGGTTGCTGAGGCTGAGCTAGCCCAGCTATTAGGCCTAATAGACAAGGGTTTTGTAGATAGGCTAAAAAACTTGCTCCTGAAAGCTAAGCTACCCATAAAACTACCTAACCTAGAAACAGATAGGCTAATAAAGCATATGCAAAGAGATAAAAAGAATAAGATTGGAAAAATTGTCTTTGTCCTGCCTACCAAGCTTGGCAGGGTTGAGATGTTTGATAACATAGAGTATGTAAGGCTAGCACAGATCCTCAAGGGATCATGATCATCTTAAGTAGCCACTTTTATAGTCTATAGTAGCTTTTTTAGCTCTTAGTATTTATTAGTAGCTCTATGTGAGCCTTAGTATTAGTTAGTATTTCTTTGTGACTCTTGATAGTTATTGGTAGCTCATAGTAGCTTCTAGTTGCATCTGGCCTATTTATCAAAGCAAGGAGTACAAAAGTTTTTAAATACACAGCCAATTAAACTTATATAATAGTCACATACTAACCTGCCCTTAATAGGGCATAAGTTTATTCAAAGAATCTAAAATGGAGGCAAAAGTATGGTAATCGTAATGAAGGCTAGTGCAAGTAATAAGGATGTAAAAGGCATAGAACAAGCACTAGCTGACCTTGAGCTTGGTGTTCATATCTCAAAGGGGTCGGAGCGGACTATCATTGGCGTTATTGGAGACAAGCGGATTTTGGCCAACACCCCCCTAGAACTAATGCCTGGCGTTGATAGGATAGTCCATATAGTAGAGCCCTACAAGCTAGTTGGTAGGGTATTTAAACCAGAAAACACACTCCTTGATATTAAGGGCACTCAAATAGGCGGAAAGCAGATATCAATAATGGCAGGCCCCTGTGCAGTAGAAAGCGAAGAGCAAATATTTACTACTGCCCACTACCTAAAAAGCAAGGGGGTCAAGATCTTAAGGGGCGGAGCCTTTAAGCCTAGAACCTCCCCCTACTCCTTTCAAGGTCTTGAGGAGGAGGGCTTTAAATTACTTGCCACTGCAGGAAAGGAAACAGGCCTTTTAGTTATATCAGAGGTAGTCTCTACTAGGTCCTTGGAGCTGGCAGCAAAGTATATTGACATTGTTCAAATAGGTGCCCGTAATATGCAAAACTTTAGCCTCCTTAAAGAGGTTGGTAGGATGAAGATCCCTGTTATGCTAAAAAGGGGACTTTCAGCCACCATTGAAGAATGGCTAAATGCTGCCGAGTATATTATGAATGAGGGCAACTACCAGATAATCCTCTGCGAAAGGGGTATTAGGACCTTTGAAACCTATACCCGCAATACCTTGGACCTTTCAAGTATACCCATAGCCAAGGACCTGAGCCACCTGCCGGTTTTTGCGGATCCCAGTCATGGAACAGGTAGTTGGAGACTAGTTACGCCCATGAGCAGGGCTGCCATAGCAGCAGGCGCTGACGGCCTGATGGTAGAGGTCCATCCCAAGCCTGCCACAGCCTTGTCCGATGGTCCCCAGTCCCTAAACCTTGAGAGCTTTACTGCCCTTCTCGATGATATTAGGGGTATAGCACAAATACTTGGCAGAGACCTATAATCACAGGGAGCTAGATTTAGATGAAGATTAAAAAAATTACAATTGTGGGCCTAGGTCTTATAGGGGGATCCCTTGCCAAGGCCCTTAGGAGAACAAATCCAGATTTTTATATAGTAGCTGTTGATGTCAATGAGGCCGACCTTGAAAAGGCAATGGCACAAGGGGTTATCGACCATAAGACCTGTGAACTTGACCATATTGCTATAGGGTCTGACCTTATCTTTTTATGTACCCCAATAGATACAATAAAAGACCTACTTAAGGCCCTCTCTAGCCGGGTTAAAAGTGGTACCATAATTACTGATACAGCCAGCGTAAAGGGCAAAATCATGGACCTGGCCAAAGACCTTTTACCAGACCATGTCCACTTTATTGGTGGCCATCCCATGTCAGGTACAGAGCAAAGTGGCTATGATGCCTCTATTGCCCACCTCTTTGAAAACGCCTACTATATGCTGACCCCTCAGGAAAAGGTTTCAAAGGAAGAACTAGATACCCTAACCCAGCTAGTTGCTTCAACCGGAGCCCTACCCCTAATAATTTCAGCAAAGGACCATGATGAAAAGGTTGGGGCAGTCAGTCACCTGCCCCATGCAGCAGCCGCTGCCCTGGTAAATACAGTACAGAGGCTCGATGGGGAGGATCACCTAGCCTCAAGGCTAGCAGCAGGCGGCTTTAAGGATATAACCAGGATTGCCTCCTCAAACCCAAAGATGTGGAGTCAGATTAGCCTGGCCAACAAGGACCAGCTCCTTGGCCTTGTAAAAAGCTTAATCAAAGACCTGTCAAGCTTTTGCCATGTTCTAAGCCAGGATGACCAGCTAGGCCTAGAGGACTTTTTCAGTAGGGCCAAGGCTTACAGGGATGATGTTCCTGCTATGAAGAGTCTATACCTCTTGCCCTTTTATGAGCTTTATGTCGATGTTGAGGACAAGCCTGGCATGATCAGCCTTGTAACTACCATATTAGGCCACAGTGATATTAACATAAAAAATATCAGGGTAATAAACAGTAGGGAGGATGAACCAGGTTGCCTGGTCCTATCCCTAGATGATAAAAGGTCAGTAGAAAAGGCCCAGTCCCTCCTAAGAGGGGTTGGTCTAAAGGCAAATGTTAGATAAATAGGTAGATAGATATATAGGTGGAGGTAAAGGATGAGAGTAGATATAGACCCAAGTCAGGGCCTTGTAGGTCAGGTCCAGGTACCTGGAGACAAGTCAATATCCCATCGGGCTATAATGCTAGGCTCTATAGCAAAGGGGCCTAGCAGGATAAAAAACTACCTTAGGGGCCAGGACTGTATAGATACCGCCAAGGCCTTTGAATCTATGGGAGTCAAGATAAGGACCGACAAGGATGAACTCATAGTATACGGTAGGGGCCTTCGTGGCCTGGTCCCCCCAAAAGGAACTATATACGCTGGAAACTCAGGTACCACAGCCAGGCTTATAGCTGGTATCCTAGCTGGCCAAGCCTTTGAAACTAGGCTAGATGGAGATTCCTCTCTAAGAAAGAGGCCTATGGGACGGATTGTAGGGCCCCTGCTTCAAATGGGGGCAAATATTAGGGCCAGTCAGGGTGACCTCCTGCCCCTATCTATAGGGCCAAGTGAATCTGGAACCTTGAGGGGTATAGAATACAGGATGCCCATAGCTAGTGCCCAGGTAAAGTCTGCCATCCTACTAGCTGGCCTCTACGCTAGCGACATAACAAGGATACACCAAAGCAAGGCCTCAAGGGACCATACAGAGATCATGCTAAGGCAGCTAGGCTGCAGTATAAAAACCAGTGGCAATACCATAAGCTTAGAGCCACCGGACCAGCTATACGGCCAGGACATAAGGATACCAGGAGATATTTCTTCGGCTGCCTATCTTATAACCGCTGCCCTCCTAACTCCAAAGTCAGACCTACTAGTAAAGGATGTAGGCATTAATCCCACCCGGTCAGGGATCCTTGATGTCTACAGGCAAATGGGGGCAAATATTAGCATATATCCAAAAAGTAATGGCCAGGGTGAACCCATAGCAGATATCCTGGTAAAATCATCCAGCCTTATGGCCACCACTATTGAGGGAGACCTAATACCCAGGCTCATAGATGAGATACCCATAATAGCCCTAGCAGCCAGCCAGGCAAAAGGGACTACAGTAATACGGGACGCTAAAGAACTCAAAGTCAAAGAATCTAACAGGATCGATACGGTAGTTAATATGCTAAAAGCCCTTGGTGCAGATATTAAGGCCACTGATGACGGGATGATTATAAGGGGTCCAAAGCCCTTAAAGGGAGCGGCTATTCAAAGCTCTATGGACCACAGGATTGCACTGACCTGCGCTGTAGCAGGCCTGCTTGCAGAGGGGCAAACTAGTATCCTAGATGGACAATGGGTGGATATCTCCTATCCAGGCTTTTTTGAGACACTAGAAAGGCTCAGGTTAAAATAAAACCTGAGCCTTAATTTTATCTATTGTATTAAATACTATTCTAGCAGATACTATTCTGCCAGCTGCTCTCGGTACTTTGCCATCAGATCATGGAATAGCTCACCTGGAGTCGGTGGCGTATAGGTAATCGCATTGGCCCCTGCTTCAATAGTTGCCAAAATGGTCTCCTCTGTCGGCCCTCCGGTAGCAATGATGGGGACATAGGGATTGGCATCCCTTATCTTTTTAACTATATCAATGGTTTTGGAGGCACCCGATACATTTAAAATCTGAGCTCCGGCATCTAGCCTGGCCTTTATATCCCTATGCTCAGACACAACAGTTATGATGATGGGTATATCAACAACCTCACTTACAGCCCTGATTGTTTCATTGGAGGTAGGCGCATTTAATACAACCCCAAAGGCCCCTTCAAACTCTGCATCCAGGGCTAGGTTTACTACCCTTTTGCCTGTAGTTCGGCCTCCGCCTACTCCGCAAAACATGGGCACATTAGCAGCACCTGCTAGAGCACTTGTAATAGCAGGCTGAGGAGTAAAGGGATATACCGCAATAATAGCATCTGCATTTATATTTTTTATAACTGCCACATCTGTAGTAAAGGCAAGAGACTTTATCAGCTTGCCAAACACCCTAATACCACTAGCTTTTTGTATGACCTCTGGTACCTCTATCATATGTCTTCTCAAATTGCCCTTAATATCTGGAATATAAGTCATAAGCCTCTCCACCCCACTATTCGAATTTTTCATTTGTGTTTTTAAGTAATGCCCATATATTTTAACACACTATTTATTCATAATAAAGGGTGGTTTTTTAGCAAAATATCTTGCTTCTTGCTTGTTATTGGCTAAGCTTAAGGGAGCTTATATAAGCTTTAGTATAACAACGAGTACTAATATACCAATTACAGTTAGGATAGCCCACTTTATATAGTTCTTGCGAAGGAAAAAGACCTTCATCTGCTACACCCCCTTTGTAAATGGTATGTTTTATAAATAAACTTTAGGCTTCAAGAATAAAAAAAAGGACAAGGGCCCTTGAAATCCTTAGCTAAATGCTATGGACTATCCGACCTATGTCCTATAGAACTTTATTCTAAGCTAGGCTTTTAAGAGGAAATTCTATACTTTCTTCGCTCGTTATACTCTTGCCTCTTCCCTTCGTTCCAGTTGTTTACTGGACGATAATAGCCAGTTATACGACTGTATAGTTCTGTGCTTTCATTACAAATCGAGCACTTAACTTGTTCTCCTGCCAAATACCCATGTTCACTACATATAGAGTATGTGGGACTAATAGTATAGTAGGGTAATTCATAAGACTCAGCGATTTTTTTCACTAGCTTAGCTGTAGCCCTCCAGCCAGGCATTCTTTCACCAAGAAATACATGGAATACCGTACCACTTGTATATAGCTTTTGTAGTTTGTCTTGGATATCGAGTGCCTTAAATATATCATCAGTATAACCAACGGGTAAATGGCTACTGTTCGTATAGTAAGGTGCCTGTCCAGGGTTTCCAGCCGTTATAATATCCGAGTACCTTGCCAAGTCATGCCTGGCTAGACGATAGGCAGTTGACTCAGCAGGGGTTGCTTCTAAATTGTATAGATCCCCATACTGCTCCTGATAGTCAGATAAGCGGTCTCGCATATGAATTAGAACATCCTTGGCAAACTGCTGGCCTTCCTGGTTGGTAAGGTCTGCTTTAAGCCATGGGGCATTTAGTCCCGCCTCGTTCATACCTACTAGGCCAATGGTTGAAAAATGATTTTTAAAGGTACCTAGATAGCGTTTTGTATAGGGATATAAGCCAGCATCAAGTAGTCTAGTTATAACTTCACGCCTAGTTTTTAAGGATCTAGCTGCTATGTCCATCATATCATCCAGACGCTTATAAAACTCCTCTGGCGTTTTTGATAAATAAGCAATACGGGGCAGGTTTATGGTAACAACTCCTATTGAACCAGTGCTTTCTCCACTCCCAAAATAACCCCCTCTTTTATTACGGAGTTCCCGCAAATCTAAACGCAGGCGGCAGCACATGCTACGTACGTCAGAAGGCTCCATATCACTGTTTACATAATTAGAAAAGTAGGGTGTACCATACTTGGCAGTCAAATCAAAAAGTAGCTTGTTGTTCTCAGTGTCTGACCAGTTAAAGTCCTTAGTAATAGAGTAGGTTGGGATAGGGTACTGAAAACCACGTCCTTCATAATCTCCCTCTAGCATAACTGTAAGGAAGGCCTTGTTAATCATATCCATTTCCCTTTGACAATCCCCATATGTAAACTCCATCATTTTGCCCCCTACAATAGCGGGCCTCTCTGCTAGGTCTTTGGGTATTGTCCAGTCCAGAGTAATATTAGTAAAGGGAGCCTGGGTACCCCAGCGGCTGGGTGTGTTTACCCCATAGATAAATGATTCAACGCACTTTTGCACCTGATCTTGGTTTAGATTATCCGTCCTTACAAAGGGTGCTAGGTAGGTATCAAAGGAACTAAATGCCTGGGCTCCAGCCCATTCATTTTGCATAATACCTAAAAAATTGACCATCTGGTTGCAAAGGGTCGCAAGGTGCTTGGCTGGTGCAGAAGTGGTTTTTCCTTGCACACCCCCGAGCCCTTCAGAGATTAGCTGATGTAGAGACCAGCCTGCACAATAGCCTGTCAACATAGACAGGTCGTGTATATGCATGTCCCCATTCCTGTGAGCATTGGCTACATCCTCATCAAAGATCTCTGAAAGCCAGTAGTTAGCGGTTACAGCTCCGCTATTTGACAGAATCAAGCCTCCAACCGAATAGCTGACAGTTGAGTTCTCCTTTACGCGCCAGTCTATATTCTTTACATAGTCGTCCACTACCTTGCGGTAGTCTATCAGTGTATTTAGAGCATTTCTGGCTTTTTCACGCTGCTTTCGATATAGGATGTATGCCCTTGCCACCTTAGCATAGCCAGCTTGTATTAGGACAAACTCGACAGCATCCTGGATTTGCTCAACTGAGATAATACCCTTGTTAACACATGCTTCAAATTCTGCTGTTGTCCTTAAAGCTAAGAGTTCTAGTATCGATTTACTATAGCTTACAGATTGAGCTTCAAAGGCTCGCTGAATTGCTTTGCTTATTTTTTCAATATTGAAGGCTACTAATTGCCCATCTCTCTTTCTAACCTGATATTCAATAACCATGATTATTCTCCTTAGTTTATTGGATTTTCTTATCGTCTTAACATGACACCAGGAATTATCTTTTTAAGCTTTTGCCCAATCACCTCCATCTCTTTATTAGAATAGGCAGATAGGCTTATCTTTTCTTTGCTATAATCATTCATTAAAAGTCCCGTCTTTTCAAAAGTCTGTAGAAACCAAAGTTCTCGACTACTAGCTCCCCTGCATATGGACTCCGCCATACGAATTAGTATATCTAATGGGTGTAGCTCCTTAACCAGGGTAGTTCTTAACTCATACGGAACCCTGTTGCCCCTTAGGTAACTAAGGGTTAACAGCCAGGAATCATAGTAGCTATTTACTGTGGCCTGCTTCTTAAATCTGCTTAGGCCTGTAGCCTCCATAAAGTTCTCCCGACTACTTTTGTAATCTAGGGCTACATAATCTACTAAGCCAGCCCCTATAAGTTCCTTTAATTGGTCTGGTAATAGGCCATTGGTATCCAGCTTGACGGATAGACCTAACTCTTTGACTTTGCCAAGGAAGCCCTGTAGATTATGTAATAAGGGTTCTCCTCCACTAACGACAATGCCATCGAGCAGGGACTTACGTTTTTCTATGTAAGCCAGGAAGGAAAGGGCTACATTTTCAGTATCTTCATTACCATTTTTAGTCATGGCTAAAGCCAGATCTGGATTATGGCAGTAAGGACATCTTAGCTGGCACCCTCCTGTAAAACACATAGCTGCTATCTTACCTGGATAATCCTGAAGTGTAAGTCTTGTATAGCCCTGTATCCACATACTATCCACCCTTTAAACCCAAAAAGTTAATAAAAAACCGCGCACTTCACCAGAAATGCGCGGCATAATAGCCTATACATTATTTCCGGTTCCGGGAACTAAATGTGCTTTACATATGAGTCAGGCAATCGGACTTAGAATTTTCAATTCAATACCGTAGCGGCCCTGTGCAGGATTCACACCTGCTTCCCCTTCGTCATATGTTTTAAATTTTTAGCTATAAATATAATATATCAATATATTGTGGTTGTCAAGCATGTCTACTACTATATATGCCTAGTGCCCCTATTTAACTACAACATTTAAAATTCTGCCAGGCACATAAATAACCTTTACTATAGTCTTGTCCTTAAAGTAAGTCTGTAGGTGGTCGTCAGCCATTGCCTCTTCCTTTACCTCATCCTGGCTGGCATCGGCAGCAACTTTTATCTTGCCCCTGACCTTGCCATTAAACTGAACTGCTATCTCAACTACATCATCTACTATCTTGTCCTTGTCCCAGATGGGCCATTTTTCATCAGTTAGCCTAGTCCCTGGTCCATAGTTTGACCAAAGCTCCTCAGTAATATGGGGTACAACTGGGTTGAGCAGGATTAAAAGGGTCCTAAACTCTCCCATAGTGATCCTGTTTGCCCCATAAAACTCATTAACCAGGGCCATCATTGCTGCAATACCGGTGTTAAATTTAAGGCTCTCAAAGTCCTCAGTAACCTTTTTAATGGTCCTGTGAACATCTCCCTCAAACTCCTTTGACAGGCCAGGCTCATCGGTTAAAAACTCTGTTAGCCTCCATACCCTGTCTAAAAAGCGCTTGCAGCCCTTGACCCCATTTTGTGACCATGGGGCAGCCTTTTCAAAGTCACCTATAAACATCTCATACATCCTCAGGGTATCGGCCCCAAACTCTTCTACTATATCGTCTGGGTTTACCACATTACCCTTGGACTTTGACATTTTCTCATTGTTTTCACCTAGGATCATACCATGGGAAGTCCTCTTTTTATAAGGCTCTGGATTGGGTACCACCCCTATATCATAGAGGAACTTATGCCAGAATCTAGAGTAAAGCAGGTGTAGGGTAGTATGCTCCATACCACCATTGTACCAATCAACAGGCATCCAGTAGTCCATAGCCTCCCTACTGGCCAGCTCCTTGTCATTGTTAGGGTCAGTATATCTTAAAAAGTACCAGGAGGAACCAGCCCACTGGGGCATTGTGTCTGTCTCCCGTGTCCCTGGTCCACCACATTTTGGACAGGTAGTATTTACCCAGTCTGTGATGTTAGCTAGGGGGGATTCTCCTGTTTCTGTAGGCTCATAGGACTCCACCTCAGGCAGCCTCAGTGGTAGCTCTGACTCAGGAATTGGTACCCATCCACACTCTTCACAGTAAACTAGTGGTATGGGCTCTCCCCAATACCTCTGGCGGGAAAATAGCCAGTCTCTGAGCTTGTAGTTAACCTTTGGCTGGCCTAGACCCTTTTCCTCTAGCCAATTAATAATCTTTTCCTTGGCCTTTGCAACCTCTAGACCATCTAAAAAGCCTGAGTTTACCATTATGCCATCTTCACTATCGGTATAGGCCTCCTTTTCTACATCCCCACCCTTTACAACCTCGACTATGGGTAGGTTAAAGGCCTTGGCAAACTCCCAGTCTCGGGTATCATGACCCGGTACTGCCATAATTGCTCCTGTGCCATAGGACATTAGGACATAGTCTGAAATAAATATGGGGATTTCCTTTTCATTTACAGGGTTTATAGCCTTAACGCCCCTAATCCGGACCCCACTTTTTTCCTTGGCCAGCTCTGTACGTTCAAAGTCTGACTTTTTATTGGCAGCCTCCCTATAGGCATAAAGCTCGTCTAGGTTTTCTATCTGGTCCTTTAGCTCATCAATTAAGGGGTGCTCAGGGGCAATAACCATATAGGTTGCTCCAAAGAGGGTATCTGGCCTGGTTGTAAATACCTTTAGGCTAGTGCCACCCTTGACCTTAAAGACCAGCTCAGCCCCTGTAGACTTGCCGATCCAGTTTTGCTGCTGTACCTTTACCCTGTCTATATAGTCAACAGTATCTAGGTCCTCAAGTAGCCTTTCAGCATACTCGGTGATCCTTAGCATCCATTGATTTTTTACCTTTCTGACTACCTCGCCACCACAGCGTTCACAGGCTCCCCCTACTACCTCCTCGTTGGCTAGGCCAATCCTACATGATACGCACCAGTTAATAGCAAACTCACTCTTGTAGGCAAGACCCTTTTCAAATAGCTTTAAAAAGATCCACTGGGTCCACTTGTAGTAGTCGGGGTCTGTTGTATTTATCTCCCTATCCCAGTCAAAGGAGTAGCCAAGGGATTTTAGCTGCTTTTTAAAGCGGGCCACATTATTTTCTGTTACTATCCTTGGATGGATCTTGTTTTGAATAGCAAAGTTTTCTGTAGGCAGGCCAAAGGCATCCCAGCCCATGGCATATAGGACATTTTGCCCCTCTAGCCTTCTCTTTCTAGCTACTATATCAAGTGCAGTATAGGGTCTTGGGTGTCCAACATGAAGACCCTGACCCGATGGGTAAGGAAACTCAACCAGGGCATAAAACTTTTTCTTTGTGTGGTCCACTGTGGCCTTAAAGGTCTTTTCCCTGTCCCAGATATCCTGCCATTTCTTTTCAATCTCTCTAAAATTGTAGTCCTTCATTGTGTCACTTCCTCTTGTTTTGATTGCAATATAAAAAACCTTCATCCCAAATCATAGAGACGAAGGTCCGCGGTACCACTCTATTTATCGTTTAACTAAAGCTACATACACCTAGTATGTCCCACTAAACGATCTCTCATAAAAGATAACGGATTTACCGGCTGTAGCTACAAGGTCACTACAGCAGCTCAGAGACGAGTTCAACCCTGGTTAGTACCCCCTTTCACCAAGCAGGGGCTCTCTTTAAACAAACCTAAAAGGTCTACTACTTCCCTTCATCGCAAAGCTTATTATTTGGTATTATAACAAAAAGCCTAGGCCAATACAAGAAAAGATAGGAAAATATTAATCTATAATGCCTTCCTTGTAAATTCCCAAAAGCTACCGCCAAATAGGTACTTTACGTCCCTTATAATTTCCTCCTCGGTAAAGCGCCAGCCTGCATCTAAGAGGTCCTTGTATTTATCATATAAGACTGAGGCGATTATTTGCCTGGAATGACCCCATTTATAAATTAGCTGGTCAAGGACCCTAGCATCAGAGTGCTGGGGGATAAAGCTTAGGCCAAGTAGCTCCATCCGCATCCGGGTAATTTCCTCTATTAGGCTAGGGTTATTTAAAAACCACCAGGACCCAAATACCATTAGGTTTTTAAACTTTCTAGCTGTAACGCAAAGCTCGTGCTGGTCCTCTCTGGCTAGCATTGTAACCATAAATTTATTATTAGGATAGCTAGAGCATAGGTTCTCTAAGGCTGAGATATCTGACTTGCCAAGAGAGTCACCGGCCAGCCTAAGATCTGGATTGACGCTTCTTTTTGTTCCTATCATAAGGGCTAGGGGCATATTTAGCTGCCTACATACCGGTAGGATACATTCCTCTAAGAGGTAGGTCCTAATACCATCATCTGGATAGGCAAAGTCTGAAGCTAAGGATACTGCCATATAGATTGGGTTCATCTTGTCAACCCAGTAAAGTAAAAACCTCTTGACCTCAGCTATAGTCTGCTCATCTAGGATTTCACTAGTCAAATAGCCCTTTTTACCGAGCTTTATCCGAGCTAGCTGCCAATCATTTAAGAGGACATCAAGCCTTAGGGCCGAATGAAAGCCCATGTCAGCTTGGATACCCCTTTGCCACTTTAAGCATTCTTCATCATCAAAAGGATCATTGGTCATAACCACATCCTTTATCCTGGCTACCTCAAAGACTGTTTTTATATAATCCTCAGTCCTAAGTCCACTAAAGTAGGTCCTATAGGCCTCAAGATCACGGGCTCCTGGGTCCAGTCCTAGACCCTTTAGTACAGTGATTACGCCCCTTGTGGCTTCACTAACAGGGCTAGCCTGTATAAAGAGGGTCTGCCAAATAAGGTCAGCTTGTTCTTGCTTGGCCAGGGCCCAAAAGTCCTCATAGGGCATGCTTGTATAGCGGAAAAACTCTGCAACAAGATAGTGATAGGTTAAAAGGTCATCTATGCCCCATAGCAGCATATCATCAAACTGGGCAGAGTAAAGATGGGTATGAATATCGGTGACCCTTACCTCCCTAACGGCAGAATCGACAAACCTTTTTAGCTCATAGGAATTGTTAACTGGCATATAGGACACCCCATCTACTATTATTATAGGCTAACAGATTATTGGCTGAATGAAAATACAAAAATTCTACTTACATTATAGTCAGATAAAAAAGCCTAGTCAACTAAGGCTTTCCCCACCACTATAATGCTAAGGGCCTAGTATAGCAGGATTTTTTAATAGCCTTATAGAAGAATAGCTTATCAAATTTATAAATGACTTACAGTAGAAACATAGGAGGGCTCTTGTATGCAAAAAAAACAAATGGATAGGAAAAAACACCTGATAGCCTACCTGGCTGATTGGGCTAGCTGGCAGGCTGAGGACCTAGATGTAAAAAAGGTTAGCCACATCAATTATTCCTTTGCCCTTATAAAAGATGGCAGGGTATCAGTTGACCACCTAGAAAAGCTAGACAGGCTCAAGATACTAAAGGAAAGAAATAAAGACCTAAAGATTGTCCTGTCTATCGGTGGCTGGGGAGCCGATGGCTTTTCCGATGCTGCCCTGACCCAAGACTCCCGTAGCCTATTTACTAAAACTGCTATAGATATAGTAACTGAATATGACTTCGATGGCCTAGACCTAGACTGGGAGTACCCCTGCCGAGACTTTGCAGGTATAAAGGCCAGGCCCGAGGACAAGGCAAATTATACCCATTTGGTTAGGTCCCTGCGCGCTGGTCTAGATGAGCTCTCTGACAAGACCAAAAGGCCCTATCTACTTACCATGGCAGCAGGTGCTGCAGAGATCTTTGTAGGGGACCTAGAGCTTGACCTGCTCTCCCTCCTCTTTGATTATGTTAGTATTATGACTTATGATTTTCATACCGGATCTGATACTGTAGGCCATCACACAAACCTGTACTGTTTTGAGCATGACCAGTCTATCAGTGTTCAAAAGTCAGTTGAGGCCTTTAGTCGGGCTGGGCTCCCAACAGAGAAAATAGTAATAGGGGCAGCCTTTTACGGTCGTGGCTGGTCAGGCTTTAATAGGGACCTCCATCCCATCGGCCAAAAGGGTCAGGGAGATCTATCCTACCCTTATGAAAAGATAAAAATAGCCATAAAAGAAAAAAGCCTAGTCCGCTATTGGGACCAGGCCGCTTGTGCTCCCTATCTACTTAATGATGATATATTTGTTGGCTATGATGATCCAGAGTCCCTCCGCCACAAGGTCGCCTATGTCCTAAAAGAGGACCTAGCTGGCATTATGTTTTGGGAGTGGTCCAAGGATGTTGACAATGAACTCCTAGATGCCATATACAAGGCCTACCAGGGCCAGTGATTACCCAAATGATCTAAAAAGGCAGGGCTGTCAGCCTTGAACTCATCCTTGCGCAGTATCAGACCGTATATGTCACTTGCTGCCTTTTCAGGCGGAAAGTCAGCCTCTTCATTTACATGGCCTAGCATGTAGGTTTTGAGCCAGCCAGGATGGATAACAAGGACCTGACCGCCCTTTTTATATATAGCATTGTGGACCATAGCCGATTGCATATTTAGGGCTGCCTTTGCCATAGCATAGGAAAACCAGCCAGTCCTATAGCATCTTCCTATAGAACCTGCCTCAGAGGAGATATTAACTATTAGCTTGTCCCTACTATTCATAACAAGGTCAACTAGGCCCTGGGTCACTCTCAAGGCCCCTAGGGTATTGACCTGATATATCCTTGTTACCTCATCATAATCAATCTCATCAAAAATAGACCCGTCCTCATCCTTGCTACCAGCTATTCCAGCATTATTTATAAGTAGGTCCAAAGAGTCAGTCCTTGCTTTGATCTGACCTACTGCCTCATCTACACTAGCCTGATCTGACACATCAAGGTCTACTATATAAAGTCTGTCTCCACAGGACTCCTTTAGCCTATCTAGCCAGTCCCAGTCCCTAATGTATCTGCTGGCAAAGACCCTATAGCCCTCTTTTAAGAGTAGGTCTGTTAGGCAATAGCCAAGTCCCCTATCTGCTCCTGTTACAAAGGCAGTTTTCTCCATACCCTTCTCCCCTACTAGACTTTTTATATCTTTAATTTTGTATCTTTTGCTTTATATCTTTAATTTTATATCTTTTATAGGTATATTATCTTTTTGCCTACCATTGAGCAAATCAAGGATACAGCCATTTCGGCTGTCTGGTTTCTAGTATCTAGGGTGGGGTTTACCTCAACTAGTTCAAGTGACCTTATCCCATTGTTGCTTGATATAATCTCTGCAGCAAGTTTTGCCTCCCTATAGGTAAGGCCCCCGTAAATAGGGGTCCCTACGCCAGGGGCTTCAGTTGGGTTTAAGACATCCATATCAAAGCTAACATGGTAGCCCACTGTATCCTTTGTAACTATATCTAATGCCATCTCCATAACAGAGCGCATCCCGTACATGTCAATATCAGTAATTGTAAATATAGTTATGCCTGATTTTTTTATAAGGTCTGCTTCCTTTGGGTCTATATCCCTGGCACCTATGATAACAACCTTTTCCGGATTGACAAAGGGCATGTCCTCAGTCCTAAAGGGAGCCATCTCCTGGGCCCCTACCCCTGTTAGGGCTGCCAGTGGCATACCGTGTACATTGCCGGTTATAGTTGTCTCCAAGGTATTAAAGTCAGTATGGGCATCTATCCACAAAATCCCCACATTTTTAAGTACGCTTTGGACACCAAAGACCGTTCCCACAGCTATACTATGGTCACCACCTAGTACTACTGGAAAGGCCCCATCTAGTAGGCTCAAGTTTACCTGCTTTGCCAGGGCTTCGTTTACTACATTTATCTGGTCAAGGTGCCTGGCCCGAGTTGATAGGGGTTCTTCAAACTCTATTACATCAACGGGTATATTCCCCCTGTCCCTATAGTCAAAGCCCATATTTAGTAGCTCTCGCCTAAGACCTGCATACCTAATTGCGCTAGGCCCCATATCTACTCCCCTTCGGTTGGCTCCTAAATCGATTGGTACACCTATAATATCAAGCTTCATAAATAGTCTCCTTTTTATGGTCGGTCTTTTAAAAGCCTAGCAAAAATCCTATAATATCAGTCCTATATAGGCTCTATATAGGCTATTTCCCGACCTCTTTTAAAAATCCTGCTTATAGCTAGCTATATCTATTTTATCCTAGCCCCTCCTTGATAATTAGCGGTAGGATTTTTTCAATGGCTAGGCAATTCCTCCTAAGGTCTGTAGACTATCCTGGGCCTTGCATAGACTAGAATATAGGCCCCCTGCCTCTACTAGGTCTCTATGCCTGCCGTGTTCTCTAATCTGCCCGTCTTCTAGTACTATTATCTGGTCAGCATCCTGAATTGTAGATAGGCGGTGGGCTATGACTATGGTTGTCCTGTTTTCTTTTAGTTTGCCTAGGGCCTCCTGGATCAGGACCTCTGTTTGAGTGTCAACTGCTGATGTTGCCTCATCTAGTATCAGTATTGGAGCATTTTTTAGTATGGCTCTGGCTATGGAGATCCTTTGCTTTTGCCCTCCAGATAGCTTTACTCCCCTCTCACCTACCCTGGTATCATAGCCATCTGCCAGGTCCATGATAAAGTCATGGCCATTGGCCATTTTGGCTGCCTCTACAAGCTGGTCCTCAGTGGCATCCTCCCTGCCATAGAGTATATTGTCTCTAATAGTCCCATTAAAGAGAAAGACATCCTGAGACACTATGGAGATATTATCCCTAAGGCTGGTCTGGCTGATATCTTTTATATTTATGTCATCTACATAAATATTTCCCTCCTGGGGCTCATAAAAACGGGGTATCAGGTTTGCAATTGTGGTCTTGCCAACCCCTGTTGGTCCAACTAGAGCTAGAGTCTGGCCAGGCTTTACCTTAAAGGATATATCCTTTAGGACAGGAATATCATCCTCATAGGAAAAGCTAACCCTATCAAAGGTAAGCTGCCCCTTTACGTCATCAAGGACAAGGGCATCCGGTCTATCCTTTATCTCTGGCTCCTCATCTAAAATCTCAAGTACCCTTTCAGCACTAGCTAGTGCATGCTGTAGGCCCTCATTTATCCTACCTAGGGCTGTTATTGGCTGATAAAAGGCTCCAATATAAAGTAGAAAGGCTACTAGGTCAGCAATAGGTAGCTGGTTATTTAGGGCCAGCCTGCCACCGAAGTATATAATTATTACTGTACCTAGGCTAGAGACAAACTCAACTGTTGGGTAAAAGGAGTTAGATAGCTTTAATGCCTTTAAAATAGCCCTAGTATGCCTGCCAACACTCTTTTCTACCCTGCTACCCTCGTATTCTTCCTTGGTAAAGGACTTTATCTCCTTTATACCTGAGAAATTGTCCTGTAAAATCGCACTCATCAACCCGTTTTTGGTCTGGGCCTGCTTAAATAGTGGTCTTGAAATCTTGCTAAACTTTAGGACCATCCAGATAAGCAGGGGGATTGGTATAAGGGTAAGTAGGGCCAGTTTTACATTCATGAAAAATAGCATTGTAGATACGCCTATAATCATAAAACCATTTACAACAACCGTTGGTATGGCATGGGCCAAGAGCATTTCAAAATTCCTAGTATCATCTAGGACCCTGGCCATTAGGTCACCTGTCTGCTTGTCCTGATAGAAACGTAGGGACAGGCCCTGCATATGCTGGTAAAGGTCGCTCCTTATAGCATGTAGGATATGCCAGGCTGCATAATGGGATGTATACTCTGTACCAAACTGGGCTAGGGCTCGGAGCAGATAAACGCCAAGGGCTAGTAAGGCCATCCTACTAATACTAGTTAAAAAGTCCCCATCAAGCCCACTTTTCTCAACGGTCCCAATGAGGGTCCTAATCATCTGGGGTGGTATCATGTTCATAGCAGTTACAGTTAGCATAGACAGGGTGGCTAGTACTAAAAACCACCTATAAGGTTTTATATATTTTAACAAGGCCTTAAGTTCCTTCATAAACACACTCCTAAAGTCCGATTTTCAAATACACTATATTATAACCCATGGGCCTAGCAAGTTCAATTAAGTGACCAGCATAAAAAAAGCAACTATAAATAGCTGCCCTTACCATCTAGCTTTCATAAACTCCCAGCTTAAAACTATAAAATGCCTTGGCTACAAAGTTCCTTGGCTAAAAAATTCCTAACCTATCAAATGCCTAGGCTAGGTCCTTACCCTTTTCTTTTCTTTTTGCCCTATATAGGGCTCCTATAGCTAGACAGCAAAGTATTGCAAGGACTGCTCCACTAGTGTCTATTAAAACATCTCTAAGCTCACAGGACCTACCTGGCACAAAGTACTGGTGGACCTCATCTGTAATGGCATAGGCAATTGAAACTAAGCCACTTATAACTATTGTCTTTATCCTAGACCTAACATTAAAGTAGGCTGCTATATAAAGAAGGCAGGCTAAAACGAAATATAGGAGAAAATGGGCTGTCTTTCTCACTAAACTGTGAAGGACCCCTTCGTCTATATCTAGGCCTAACAGGCCTAAAAATCTATCTACTATCCTTAGAAAGTTGCCAGAAAGATCTGATGATTCATCAGCCGCCTGGTGGGACAGGCCAAAGATTATGCACATCCAAATAAGGGGTAGTATCCATAGCCAAAGTCTTTTCTTGTTCACAAGTCACCTCACAAATGATTATAACATTTAGGCTAACTGCCTAGTAGTTCCTAGTCCCATAGGAGAAAATATCCCTTATCCTTATAGCCCTATCTAGGTCTAGCTTGTCTAGCTTCAAGGTCTAGTCCACCGGTTAATATCTTGCCATTTGGCATAATAGCCCTAAAAAAGATATAGGCCTCATCCTTTATTATAAGGGGGTCTTCATAAGGGGTCCAGCAAATACCATCAAAGCTATACTCCTTTATTACACTGCCCTGAGGATAGTATAGGGTTAGCCTCCTAGTATCTACTGGCAGATCTGAACTAGTGTCAATATGGGGGACTATTAGCTGCCTCCTAAGTACTACTGGGTCTAGGCTATCAATAAAAATACTATTATAGATATAGGACCCATCAGGCATCATGGATCTTAGGTGAATATAACCCTCACTAAAAAGCTCAACTAGTCCCTGATACTCATGCCAATCAATATAATTGTAGCTATATTCACAGCCTTTTGCTTCTTTAGGGTAGGAAATCTTTATAATCCTGTCCCCTACTGCCTCTATTTGAGTATGGTCTAGCTTGTAGACCGTCTGGTCCTCGACCTTGTCAGCCTCATTTGCCTTTGAGCTAATATGGCCTTTGCCCAATATAGCTTTAAATATAGGGGTCCTAGCTACCCTTGATGGGCCTAAATTTTTATAAAACCCAAGCTTGTCAAAGAGGACAGCGGTATTATTAAGTCCATATCTTGACCTATATTCTGCATAGCTACGCCAGTTGCTAAATATATAGTGGCCAGCTACCAGTATACAGGTACAGGCTACAAGGGCTATTATTCTGCGGCCTAGCCTTCTATTTAAAAAGCCTGACCATCTTTTATTTCTAGTCCCTCGCCCCTTCCTGTAAAGAGCCCCTAGTTCTTTTTTAACCTGGTCTATACTTTGGTACCTACTTTTTGGACTAAACATAGTAGCCTTTTTAATTATTCTATACATGCCCTCGGACAGGTCTATCCTTATCTGTCTAAGGTCCCTGAGTCTAAAATCATCTAGGCTAGGTGGCTGGCCAGCCAATAGAAAGTAAAGGGTAGTACCTAGGGTGTATATATCGGTCCTTTGATCTGTCTGGCTAAAGCCAAACTGTTCTGGTGCCGCATAGCCCTCAGTACCGATAAAGATCGTATCCTTTTTTCGGTCCTCCTTGTAGAGCCTAAGGGAATCGACATCAACTAGCTTTATGCTTTTATCCCTAGCTAGTATTATATTAGCTGGCTTTAGGTCTCTAAATATAACAGGATTATCAAGGCCGTGTAGATAAGCTAAGACCTCACACAGTTCTAGACCTATTTGTACAGCCTCCTTTTCCCCCATATAGCCATTTTCCTCTATATAGGTTTCAAGGTTTACCCCCTCGACATATTCCTTTATGATATAGGTATACTTATCAGTTTCTCTGGCATCGACTATCCTTGCTATACCCGGATGGTTAAGGGCCTTTATTGTGTCTATATCCACGCTATAATTTTTGCGGGCTATAGCCTTTAGTACAAAAAGATCCTCACTTGACTTTTTCTTTACTATATATACAAAGGAGTTATGATTTTGGCACAGGAGGAACTCGACCATATACTTTTCTGCAAATTGCTTGCCAAAGTCAGTCTTGAGTAGGTCATCGGCAATAGCCTTGTCAAGTAGCCTAGTCTCTTTATCCACCTTTGCCTTCCTCCTTATTAATTTTTTCTACATATCTGCCATGATTATAACAAAATTTGAGCAATTTTTACATATTAATATAATACAATATAATTAATTACTAACTAAATAGCTATTTATTGGTCTTTAATATACCGGTATTTAGCTATATCAGTCCACTAAATAGCAAAATTGATAGACAAGTTTGTTGTTTGGCTTGTCTATATATGCTACAATATTCACGTACTGTATAGCCTTAGCTTATGATGAATGATTGGAGGTCATTTAATGGCTGCTAGGTCTGCAGATACTAAAAAACTAATGCGTATGTTGTCAGGTACCTATGATATTGATGATTTTCTGGAAAAATACAAAAAAGATATGATAAACCCCGACTTTACAGCAAGGCTTAACAAGCTGTTAGAGGAAAAGGGACTGACGATTACAAGAGTAACACAACAATCAGGTATTAGCCAATCATACTGCTATCAAGTCTTTAAGGGTATTAGGATGCCCTCTCGTGACAAGATCATCCAGCTTGGCATTGGCCTAAATCTAAACCTAGCTGAGCTCAATGAACTGCTCACCTTAGGCGGCAAGGCAAAGCTTTACATCAAGTATATGAGAGATGCAATAGTAATATATGCTATAAACAATAGCCTAAGTCTACAAGAACTCGAAGACCTCTTATACGAGAATGATTTAAAGCTATTTACCAAGAACTAATACAAGACCAAAAACAGATACTAATATATAAGCAAATACAAGCACTAAAATGAACTTATAATCTCTTATAAATTTAGGGCAGATTCACTGTGAATCTGCTTTTTTATTAGGATTTTTATTTACCATTAAATTTGTTTTCAAAAAAGCCTAAAAATTTATTAAGAAATTGTTACATTTATATGAAGTTTCTGATATAATGTTTATGCTCTTTACGAAAATATATGTTTTCAACTTTAGGGGTCATATTATGAAAATTAAAACAAAACACAAATCAAATAGGAATTGGGCCTTTTCCATTATATTTGTACCAGGTTCCAAGCACAAGGCCAGGACTCTTAGGATCCCTAAGTGGACCTTTATTCCCTTGATCCTTCTTATCGCCTATGGCTCATATAGGGTCGGAAGGATGCAAACCAACATCCATACCCTCAATCAAGAGATTGTGGAAAGGGATACAATGATAGAAGAATACTGCGACAAGCTTGATAACTCTACATACAAGGTTTCTAGTCTCAAGCTAGATATAGCCTCCTACAATGATAGGATCAACTCCCTATTAGCTACCAGCTCAATCCTCGACCAGAGGATCAGCCAGTTGACTCTTACAAACAAGCTCATTATTGAGGAGATAGGAGACCTAATCGGCCTTAAAATTGACGAAGCTGATGCCAGCCAGCTATCATCTAGGTCTAGCTCAGAATCAAGACCTAAAATTGATGCTCAATTACCCAAAGACCCCACCTTTGACCAAACCTATGCAGTTCTTGCCGGACAGCTACTAGAATCAGATACAGATCTGACCCTACTAGAAGATACTACAGACCAGCTAAAGTCTAAGCTTGAGGATATGAGGTCCTATCTAAAGGCCTATCCTTCTATCCTTCCTGTCCAAGGCAAGATAACCTCCCATGTAGGCTACCGGAGAAACCCAATTACAGGTAGAGGCAGGGAGTTTCACTCAGGTCTTGACCTAAGGGTTCCCAGGGGTACAAACGTAAAGGCCACCGGGGCCGGCAGGGTTAGCTTTTCAGGCTACAAGGGGGGTAGCGGCTATTTAGTTATCATTGATCATGGCTATGGTATACAAACCCAATATGCCCACAATTCCAAGCTCTTGGTTAAAAAGGGTGACTGGGTAGAACGGGGCCATATAATCGCTAAATCAGGTAACTCCGGCAGAAGTACAGGCCCCCATGTCCACTATGAGCTTATTATCAATGGTCAGTTTAAAAATCCTTTAGACTATATATTAAAGTGATGATATTAAAATTTAATTTTATGTTCCTATTAAGGAGGGGTTTGTATGGCAAAGAAAATCAAGACTAAATACGACAGGGTAAGTACCTTGCTAGCTAGTGACCTAGTACTCGAAGGTGGCAGGCTATCGGCCAAAAGCACAGTCAGGATAGACGGCAGATTTACAGGGGAGATAGACCTAAAGGGCTCATTGGTTATAGGGAAAAATGGTTATGTCCAGGGCAATATTAACTGTGAAAATGTACTGGTAGCTGGTAATATCCAGGGTAATGTACATAGCTTTGACCAGGTCCATATTGCAAGCAGTGGTACAATAAATGGAGATATCGCCTGTAGTAGAATTATTATTGACGAGGGTGCAGTCTTTACAGGCAAGTGTACTACCCATACCGATGGCAAGAAAGACAAGCTAAAGGCTGACTATAAGCCTGACTTTGAGTCAGACTTAAAGGCTGATGATACCCCGTAAATTAATACTTGCCTATGATTTAAAAAGCAATAGGCCTTCTTTTACTGCCCTTGTTGGCCTATATAAATAAATATTAGACTAGTAAAATGCCTGGCCTCAAATTACAAGGCCAGGCTTTTTTATACCTATATTCTATGTAAACTATAATCTAGTCTATAATTTTTAATCTGCTACATCAAGGTTTTCTAAGAGGTCTTTCTTTTTTTCTGGCTTGTGATCACCGTGCCTTACCATTAGCATAGATAAAAAGGACAGGATGGAAAAGACTACTGCATAGGGAAAGAGGACCCGATAGGACCCAATTGTCTCTATCAAAAAGCCGGAAAAGACCGGTGTGAAAACCTGGGCAAGCATAGAAAATGTATAGTATATACCCGTATACTTGCCTATGTCAGTCCCCTTGCTCATCTCTACTACCATGGGGAAGGAGTTAACATTTATCGAGGCCCAACCTACTCCTATCATAACAAAAAGGATATTTAGCCAGGCTGAATAGTTGGCAAACCATATACCTGCAAAATAGGAGGCGCTCATCAGGCAAATACCTGCTAATATGGTCTTTTTCCTACCGATCTTGCTAGAGATAAAGCCTATGGGTATAAAGGATAGGGTAGCTGCTACTATAGCAACCATTAGAGGCCCTGTAAAGCCTGTCCCCAGCTTCCAAACCTCCTGGGCATACCTTGAAAAGGCAGTGGTAACTGCATTGTAGGCTGTAAACCATAAAAATACTGAGGCCAGTAAAAATACCAGGCTCTTTCTTACCTCCCTTGCTAGCTTTACCTTCTTTTTGGACTTAGCCTTTACCGACTCCTTATTTTCCTGGCCTCCTGCTAGCTGCTCTTGACCTAGCTTGGCCTGGTCTGTCTCGTGACTTAATAGCTTATCCTCTTCTGCTTCCTCTACTAGCTCATCTGCCAGCTCACTTAGGAGTTTTTTCTCCTTTATAGTGGATACTAGGACAGCCACTGACCCAATCATTAGCAGGGCTATGGCCAAAAAGACCCAGGTGTAGTCCTTGCCAGGTCCCGACTCTACTGTGAATAACCTAATAGATACAAGGGCAAAGAGGCCACCTACAGCCCCCATTAGGTTTATAACTGCGTTTGCCTTGCTCCTAAGGGGTTTTGGTGTTAGGTCTGGCATCAGGGCAACAGCTGGTGACCGATATGTACTCATGGCCAGGAGTACCATACCAAGGGCAATAAAGAACATTGGCAGGCTCTTTAACCTATCAGCCAAGGGTAAAAAGGCCATACATATGACTGCTATAAATGTCCCAAAGATGATAAAGGGCGTACGTTTGCCTAGCCTTGTATCAACCCTGTCGGATAAGGCGCCAAACAAGGGTAGCATAATAAGGGCTAGTACGTTGTCAATGGCCATAATAGCTCCCGTCAAGGTCTCCCCTACTCCAAAGGTGTTCTTTAGCATAAGCGGGATGATATTGTCATATAGCTGCCAAAAGGAGCTGATTGACAAAAATGCTAGGCCAATAAAAAAGGTGCGCTTGTAGTTTAATTTCACCAGATAATCCCCCTTTAATTGATAGACTTGTATTTTTGTCTAGCTTATTGTGAACAGGAAAAACAGACTAGCTAATTTACAATATATTTCCCATAAATTATACCATGCTTTTACAAGACTATACAGGCCTTTTATCTATATAGATTAATCTATTTCCTAACTACAATATTAGGGCTATATATGGCCCGAAAATAAATAAAAAACCAGCTACAGGTAAATGTGATATGCTCCCCTTTGAGTAGACACCTGAAATAACAAAAATCAGGACTATACAGAGGGGAGTTTTTCTATGGGAAGAAGAGGCATCAGTTATGAAAAGAAATTGGAGGCAGTAGAAAAATATCAGCGTGGAGAAGGTAGCCAGAGTAGCATAGCTCGCCAATACGGAGTTGATAGAACCAGCTTTAACCAATGGCTAGCAATCTATGAAGCTATGGGTCCATCTGGGTTGCTGCAGTAGTCAAGCCCTTTATAGAACCCTTTGTCCTTAAAATCGTACCTGCACCTAAAAAACCTATGCCACTTATGACCTGGGCACCTAGTCTACCATAATCGGACTTTAAAACTGCTGCTAGCTCTGGCTTTTCTGCAACCTGTGCTATTATATCATCTACCATTTTCGATTGTAGTTATGTATTTCATATAGCCATGGTCACAGGAGCTTATAAAATCCATACAGGACCTTTTATATAGGGTAACTTTATTAATTTTAGACCTAAATTTGTAGTTCCTGTTTTAAGAAGTCATTTTAAGCTGATTTAAGCATAAAAAAGGACTAGCGAAGGCAAGTCGCTAATCCTTTTAAAAATATTTAGGAGGTGAAGTGACTATCAAAACTACTAATATTATATTAGCATAAATAATTTAAATATATATGAATGAACTGTAAACAATCTAGAACTAACATAAATATGTGTTATAATAAGGTAGCAATTAATTCAAGAGGGGAAACTATGAATCTATTACATTTCAAGTATGCCGTTGAGGTAGAAAAAACAAAATCCATAACAAAGGCTGCTGAAAACCTATTCATGGGACAACCAAACCTTAGCAGGGCTATTAGGGACCTAGAGGAAAATCTAGGTATTAGGATCTTTAAGCGGACCTCCCAGGGGGTAATCCCAACAGAAAAGGGTACAGAGTTTTTATCATATGCAAAAAACATCCTGTCTCAAATAGAGCAGATGGAAAACCTCTATAGCCAGGAAAAGCAGGATATACAAACATTTAGTATAGGGGTACCCAGGGCAGCCTATATAGCAGATGCCCTAGTTGCCCTAGTGTCAAAACTAGATGATAAAAAGGCAGTTGAGTTTAAATATAATGAAACAAACAACCTATCAGCCATAGATAATGTATTAAATGATGGTTACAATATGGCAATAATCCGTTGCCAGGCCCAGCAGGAAAAGTATTTTGTAAATATGCTAAAGGAAAAAAACCTATCCTCAAGGCCCATATGGGAGTTTGAATACTTGCTACTTATGTCAAGGCTAAACCCCCTTTGCCGCCTAGATGAAGTAAGCTATGAGGACCTGAGCCAATATATTGAGCTAGCCTATGATGACTATTATGTCCCTTCCTTAAGTCCTGCTGAGATAAAGGAACAGGAGTTACCAGACCTTATCGACAAAAGGGTCTTTGTCTATGAGCGGGCTAGCATGTTAGAACTTTTATCTAAAATAGCTACTAGCTACACCTTTGCATCTCCAGTGTCTGATAGCCTGTTAGACCGCTACCGGCTAGTCCAAGTTCCCTTTAGCGGAAACCGCAGGACCTATAAGGACATCCTTATTTATAGAAGTAATTATGACCTAAGTGAGCTTGACAAGGCCTTTTTAAAGGAGCTTTCCCTGTCGATAAGGGCTGTAGAAGTGGCTTTATAGAGAAAAAAAGGCCTAAATGGCCTACTTTGAAATTATTAGGCTGTCAGTTTTTATCTACTTTTTACAAATAAATATATAGATTTTTGTAAGGCATATGAGTATACATATATCCATATGCTTTTTTTATATTGCACATCTAGATTAAAGTATGTTAAAATTTTATCAAAGTTAATTAAGGATAATATTAGTCCCTTAATATATATAGCTGAAAAAAAAGGAGGAATATCTGATGAAACAGACACAAGACAGAGTATTTGTAGATAGCGTAGAAAAATTAGAACTAGCACTAGCCAGAGTAAAAGAAGCACAAAGGAAGTTCGCCGACTACAGCCAGGAAGAGGTCGATAGGATTTTCCTAGCTGCTGCTAGCGCTGCTAACAAGGCACGAATCCCCCTTGCCAAGCAGGCTGTTGCTGAGACTGGCATGGGCATTGTAGAGGACAAGGTTATTAAAAACCATTATGCGGCCGAGTATATTTACAATGCCTACAAGGATGTCAAGACCTGCGGAGTCCTAGAGGAAGACAAGGCCTTTGGTATCAAAAAAATAGCAGAGCCTGTGGGCGTTATCGCAGCTGTTATCCCGACAACCAATCCCACCTCTACTGCCATATTCAAGACCCTTATAGCCTTGAAAACCAGAAATGGTATAGTAATCTCCCCCCATCCAAGGGCAAAGAACTGCACAATAGAGGCAGCCAAGATAGTCCTTGAGGCTGCAGTCAAGGCAGGTGCACCAGAGGGCATTATCGACTGGATAGATGTACCCTCCCTGGATATGACCAACCTTGTTATGAAGGAGTCTGACCTGATCCTAGCAACTGGCGGACCTGGAATGGTTACAGCTGCATATTCATCTGGCAAACCCGCAGTTGGCGTTGGCCCTGGCAATACTCCAGCCATTTTTGATGAGTCTGCTGACATACTACTAGCAGTCAACTCTGTTATCCATTCAAAGACCTTTGATAATGGTATGATCTGTGCATCAGAGCAGTCTGTTATAGTAGATAAAAAGATTTACAAGCAGGTCAAGGATGAATTTAAGAAGAGAAATTGCTATTTCCTTAACAAAGAAGAACTAGACAAGGTCAGAAGCACTATCATTATAAACGGTGCCCTGAATGCAAAGATTGTTGGCCAAACTGCCCACAGGATTGCAGAGCTTGCAAAGGTCAAGGTTCCTGAGGATACCAAGATTTTGATAGGTGAAGTTGAAAAGGTAGATATGAGCGAGGAGTTTGCCCACGAAAAGCTATCTCCAGTCCTAGCCATGTACAAGGCAGAAAATTTTGATGACGCCCTTAACAAGGCAGAAAGGCTAATTGAAGACGGCGGTCTTGGTCATACTGCATCAGTTTATCTAGATACTACAAGTGCCAAGGAAAAGCTAGATCTTTTTAGTGCCAGGATGAAGGCCTGCCGCATACTAGTTAACACCCCCTCCTCCTTTGGTGGTATAGGTGACCTATATAACTTCAAGCTTGCCCCCTCCCTTACACTAGGTTGCGGGTCCTGGGGTGGCAACTCAGTATCTGATAATGTTGGCGTAAAGCACCTTTTAAATATAAAAACTGTCGCCGAGAGGAGAGAAAATATGCTTTGGTTTAGAGCACCTGAAAAGATCTATATAAAGAGGGGCTGCCTACCGGTGGCACTAGACGAGCTTAAAAATGTCCTAGGTAAAAAGCGTGCCTTTATTGTAACTGATGACTTTCTATATAAAAATGGCTATACAAAGCCAATCACTGACAAGCTAGATGAAATGGGTATAGTCCACACGACCTTCTTTAAAGTTGCTCCCGACCCATCCCTAGAATGCGCCAAGGAAGGGGCAGCTGCCATGAGGGCCTTTGAGCCTGACTGCATAATCGCCGTAGGTGGTGGTTCTCCCATGGACGCAGCAAAAATTATGTGGCTAATGTATGAGCACCCAGAGGCAGACTTTATGGACATGGCAATGAGGTTCGTAGACATTAGAAAACGTGTATATACCTTCCCCAAGATGGGCCAAAAGGCTTACTTTATAGCTATCCCCACCACCTCGGGTACAGGTAGTGAGGTTACCCCCTTTGCAGTTATAACCGACGAGGAAACCGGTGTTAAGTACCCCCTAGCAGACTATGAGCTCCTACCCAACATGGCTATAGTAGATGCAGACCTAGCTATGCACCAGCCCAAGGGCCTAACTAGTGCCTCAGGTATTGATGTTCTGACCCATGCCCTAGAGGCCTATGCTTCCATGCTAGCTACTGACTACACTGACTCTCTAGCCCTTAAGGCTATAAAGATGGTATTTGAAAACCTACCCTCTGCCTATGAAAATGGAGCCAATGATCCGGTAGCCAGAGAAAATATGGCCAATGCATCTACTATGGCAGGTATGGCCTTTGCCAACGCCTTCCTAGGAGTATGCCACTCCATGGCCCACAAGCTAGGTGCCTTCTATGACCTACCCCACGGCCTAGCCAATGCCCTAATGATAAATGAGGTCATCCGCTTTAACGCCTCAGAAGCTCCAACAAAGATGGGTACCTTCCCCCAGTATGACCACCCCCATACCCTAGCTAGATATGCTGAGGTTGCAGACTATATTGGCATTAGCGGCAAGACTGATGAGGAAAAGCTAGAAGGGCTAATTGCCAAGATAGAGGACCTAAAGGCCAAGGTTGGAATGAAAAAATCAATAAAAGAGTATGGAGTAGACGAAAAAGAATTCTTAGACCGCTTAGATGATATGGTTGAGCAGGCCTTTGATGACCAGTGCACAGGTGCTAACCCCAGATATCCTCTAATGAGCGAAATCAAGGATATGTACCTTAGAGCCTACTACGGAAAATAATAGGAGGGATCAATAATGAAACTTGACAAGGTTATAGCAGTTCGTACAGCAAAAACCATTTACCGAGATGGTGACCTGGTAATCAAATTGTTCGATGAGGTTTATCCTAAGTCCGATATCCTAAATGAGGCCTTAAACCAGGCCAGGATAGAGGAAACCAGCCTCAATATACCCGAGGTGGTTGAGGTAACAAAGATCAATGGGAAATGGGCAATAGTTAGCAAGTTTATCGAGGGCAAGACCCTAGAGCGGCTTATGAAGGAAAATCCCGACAGGTACGAGGAATACCTAAACCTATTTGTTGATATACAGATTTCTGTATTCAGCCAAAAGGCCCCCCTCTTAAACAAGCTAAAGGATAAAATGTACAGAAAGATCTCACAGACCAATCTTGATGCCACCACCAGGTATGATCTTCATACCCGACTAGAGGGCCTGCCAAGGCACAACAAGGTGTGCCACGGGGACTTTCATCCTAGCAACATAATAATATCAAAGGACGATGTCCCCTATATCCTAGACTGGTCCCACGTAACCCAGGGCAATGCATCTGCTGACGCAGCCCAGACCTACCTGTCCTTTTGGCTAGACGAAGAAATTCAGATGGCCAAGGACTACCTGAAACTCTTTTGCCAAAAAACCGATACAGCAAGGCAGTATGTGCAAAAATGGATTCCCCTAGTGGCTGCCTGCCAATCTGTAAAGGGCAAGCCTGAGGAAAGAGAGCTGCTTCTTCGCTGGGTAGATGTTGTTGACTTTGAGTAAAAAAAGGAGGCCAGGTCCAAGATGAAAATTACTGTTTGTATAGGGAGTTCATGCCACTTAAAGGGATCAAGACAGATTGTAGAAAAACTCCAGGAGCTTATAGCAGACAAGAACCTCCAGGATAAGGTTGACCTAGGCGGCACCTTTTGTATGGGTGACTGCACAAATGGAGTAAATGTTAAAATAGGCGAAAGTAAATTCTCTCTTTCACCTAAAGACACAGAAGCATTTTTTGAAAATGAGGTACTAAACCAGCTTTAAAACTAATAGAAAAGGTGACCTAAATTTGGCGGACTATTTACAGCTAAAAAAATCAAACTGCAAGAATTGCTACAAATGCATAAGGCACTGCCCGGTAAAGTCCATCCGCTTTTCCGGCAACCAAGCCCATATAGTTAGCGATGAATGTATCCTTTGTGGCCAATGCTTTGTCGTATGCCCCCAGGATGCAAAGCAAATCGCTGATGATACAGAAAAGGCCAAGGTCCTAATAGACAGCGGCCAAAAGGTTATCGCAAGCATAGCCCCCTCCTTTATCGCTAACTATGATGGTATTGGTATTAGAGCTATGGAAAAGGCCCTTAAAGAGCTAGGCTTTTACGGTGTTGAGGAAACAGCCATTGGAGCTGCTATGGTTAAAAGGGAGTATGAAAAACTAATCAAAGACAACAGGCAGGGTCTCTTAATCTCCTCCTGCTGCCAGACAGTTAATATATTAATAGAAAAACATTTCCCTGAGGCCCTTCCCTACCTTGCCCAGGTTGTAACCCCTATGCAGGCCCATTGTATGGATATAAAGCAAAGGTATCCCGAGGCAAAGACTGTATTTATCGGGCCCTGTCTATCTAAAAAGGATGAGGCCTCACGCTTTCCCGATATAGTGGATTGTGTCCTGACCTTTGAAGACCTGTCTAACTGGTTAAATGAAAAAAATATCGTCTTAGAACCTGTCAAGGATAAAGGTCAAAAGGGTAAGTCTAGGCTCTTTCCCACAGCCGGAGGCATCCTTGAAACCATGGACCAAGAAAAAGACCACACCTATATAGCTATTGATGGGATAAACGATTGCATTGCAGCCCTAAACGATATAATAAAGGGTGGGCTAACCGGCTGCTTTATTGAAATGTCCGCCTGTTCTGGCTCCTGTATTGGGGGCCCAGTCATGGAAAAGTATCACCACTCCCCCTTAAGAGACTACCAAATCATAAAAGAGTACGCTGGCAAGGATGAGTTTACAAGGCAAAGCCTACCTCGGGCAATGATGTCCAAGGGCCACAGCTTTCAAGGAACTGGCAAGCAAATACCAGGCAGGGCCGACCTTGAGACAATCCTTAGAAAGATGGGCAAGAAAAAGCCCGAAGACGAGCTAAACTGTGGGTCCTGTGGCTATGATACCTGCCGGGACAAGGCTGTAGCTGTCTACCAGGGCAAGGCAGATCTGACCATGTGCCTGCCCTACCTAAAGGATAGGGCCGAATCCTTTTCAGATAATATAATTAAAAATACGCCAAATGGCATAGTAGTCCTAAACGAGGCCCTAGAGGTCCAGCAGATAAACGATTCTGCCCTAAGGCTTATGAATATTCGAAAATCCTCTGATATACTAGGTGAGCATGTAATAAGTATTCTTGACCCTGATGATTTTCTAAGGGTCCTTGAAACCGGTAAAAATATCAGCGAGCAGATGGTATACCTAGCCGAATATGGCAGGTATGTTGGTCAAACCATTATTTATGATGTAAAATACCATATTTTGATTTGCATTATGCGAGACATTACCGAAGAGGTTAATGAAAGGGAAAAGAAAAAGAAGGTTAGCCGCAAGACTATCGAAACCACAGACAGGGTTGTAGAAAAGCAGATGCGAGTGGTCCAAGATATAGCCTTTTTACTTGGGGAGACAGCTGCAGAAACCAAGATAGCCCTAACCAAGCTAAAGGAGTCACTAGAGGATGAATAACCTAAGTACTGACCTTGCCTTCGCCAGCCTTAACAAGCATGGCGAGACTATCTGCGGCGATAGCGTGAGCGTTATCAGGCAAAATGATCAGTCTACTGTCCTGGTTTTAGCAGATGGCCTTGGTAGCGGCGTCAAGGCCTCTATCCTTTCCACCCTGACCTCCAAGATTATATCGACTATGATTTCCGAGGGCCTGGGTATTGATGAATGTGTCTCCACAATGGCAGCTACCCTACCGGTATGCTCAGTTAGAAATCTTGCCTATTCAACCTTTTCCATTATCAGTATCAAGGCCAATAACGAGGCTGAAATTATCCAGTATGATAGCCCCAAGCTTATCCTTTTAAGGGATGGCAAAAGTGTAGATTTTCCTACCACCCAGACAACCATAGAGGGTAAAACAATCCACCACACCAGAGTCAGGATCAAAGAAAACGATTTCTTTATTTGCTTAAGTGATGGTGCCATCTATGCAGGTGTTGGTAACACCTATAACTTTGGCTGGCAAAGGGAGGATATCATAAGCTTTCTCTTGGCCCAGCAGACTCCTGACTCAACAGCCAAGTCTATCACTAGGCTATTGATTGATGAGTGTAATAGGCTCTATATGGAAAAGCCCGGTGATGATACAACAGTTTGCTGTATCCGGATACGCAGACGTGAGCCTGTTAACCTAATGATTGGACCTTCGGCTAACCGGGACGACATGGACAAGATGATGTCCCTCTTTTTTTCCAAGGAGGGCAAGCACATAGTCTGTGGGGGTACTACCTCCACCCTGGCTGCTGAATACCTAGGCAAACCCTTAAAGCCACAACTAGACTTTCCTGATCCTAAAATACCTCCTACAGCAAGCTTAGAGGGTGTAGACCTGGTTACCGAGGGTGTTATCACTATGAGCAGGGTCTTAAAGTATGCCCAGGAATACCTAGAGAGCCCTAACTGTTCTACAGACTGGTCCCTTGGCAGGGATGGTGCGTCAAAAGTCGCCCAGCTCCTTTTTGACGAGGCTACTGACATAAACTTTTTTGTAGGTCGCGCCATAAATCCAGCCCATCAAAACCCCGACCTACCCATAAACTTTAACATAAAGATGAGGCTAATTGAAAAGCTAGCAGAATGCCTAAAAGAGATGGGCAAAAGGATTAAGGTTTCTTATTTCTGACTTACAAGGAGGGCAAGAACTTTAAATGAGAAAATTTGATACCAAGGTTCAGCATCTAAAATACAAGGTCCTGCGAGAGGTTGCCAGGCAGGCCTATGAAGATAAATTACCTGAAAACCTACTAGATATACCAAAAACAATAGTCCCTGGCAAGACTGCATCAATGCGGTGCTGTGTCTACAAGGAAAGGGCTATCCTCTCAGAGAGAGTAAAGCTAGCCATGGGGGGCGATAGCCTAAACCCCAATGTCATCGAAGTTATAGATATAGCCTGTGATGAGTGCCCAATGGGGGGCTATGAAGTAACTAATGCCTGCAGGGGCTGTATAGCCCATAGGTGCGAAGAGGTCTGCCGCAAGGGTGCTATCTATTTTGATCATATGCAAAAGGCCCATATAGACAAGTCAAAGTGTATAGAATGTGGTTTATGTGCCAGGGTCTGTCCCTTTTCTGCCATAACAAACAATAAAAGACCCTGTGTAAATGCCTGCAAGGCAGATGCCATATCTATGAACAAGGACAAGGCAGCAGAAATTGACAATGACAAGTGTATAGCCTGTGGGGCCTGTGTTTACCAATGCCCCTTTGGCGCTATAACTGATAAATCCTTTATTTCAAATGTTATTGATATTATTAAAAAAAGTGAAGCAAATAAAAACTACAAGGTCTATGCAGTAGTAGCCCCCTCTATAGCCAGCCAGTTTACCTATGCAAGGCTAGGTCAGGTAATATCCGGCATAAAGGGCCTTGGCTTTTACCATGTTGTAGAGGCGGCCCTCGGGGCAGATATGGTTGCCTTTGAAGAGGCCAAAGAGCTAGTCGAAAAGGGCTTTTTAACCTCCTCCTGCTGTCCTGCCTTTGTAGAATATATAAACAAGCAGTTTCCAAAGGTAAAAGACCATATTTCAACTAATCCCTCACCCATGGCCGCTATTGGCAAGTTCATAAAAAGGACCAGTCCTGGAGCAAAGGTCATCTTTATAGGACCCTGTACTGCTAAAAAGCAGGAGTTTCAAAGGGAAGAGGTCCGGCCCTATGTAGATTCTGTTATCACCTTTGAGGAACTGCAGGCCCTCTTTGATGGCTTTGGCCTAGATATAACCTCTTTGCCTGAGGATGTCCTTGATAATGCCTCCTACTTTGGCAGGATTTTTGCTAGAAGTGGTGGCCTATCCGATGCTGTAGCCCAGAGCTTAAAGGAACAAGGTCTAGATGACTTTGACCTAAAACCCCTAGTATGCGATGGCCTGGATGAGTGCAAAAAAGCCCTTCAAAGGGCTAGTAGGGGCAGACTAACAGAAAACTTTATCGAAGGAATGGCATGTACTTCTGGCTGTATAGGCGGTGCTGGCTGCCTAACCCATGGAGCTAAAAGTAAAAGCGATGTGGACAAATACGGTATGGAGGCTTATGAAAAAACTATTCTAGATGCAATTAGCGTCTTAAAGTAATAAAGATAGCTACACAATCAAGGCTTTGGGCAGAATCTTATACTTACTTTAAGTATAAATATCAATGCAGAAATATCCTTGACTTAAGCATATAGACAGGTTCTTTTACTTGCTCAATCAAAAACACTCGGCATAAACAAATAGGGAGGCTCTTAACTAGCCTCCCTACTTTTTGTCTGCTTTTTAATCTACTTACTGATCTACTTTCTAATCTTCCACGGATTTAAGCCTACTCAAAAAAGGATTACAAGCTTTACTTTTGTTCTAGCTTATTTGTCATTTTCCTTTTCATCACTATCTTGACTGCCTGCCAGATCCCTATAATCCATAGAGTCTGTGCCAGTATCAATACTTGCCTCAGCATCATCCTTATCCTTTTCAAAAAAAGAGGCTGCAAAGGAAACTATGGCTAAACCTATTGCTGTAAACACAAGACCCCTCTGGCTATTGGTCAGGCACACGCCTACGGGTAGGTCCCTGCTAGCAATCCAATTACTGATTATCACATACAGGCCTAGGCCTAAAGCAGCAATAAGTGTAATAGTGCTTATTGCTGATATGGTCTTTTTATTCATAAGTTTCTAAGGCAAATATCCTCCCCTTAGGGAGCTCTTGCCCTATTCCTCCTCTCATAGGCTACCTTTGATAGCCTATGGCACTAGACAATAAAGCAAAATCGTGCCGGCCACCAAGTAACTTTAGCATAATTTCTAAATATATATAATCCCATTTACCTATCCTTAAACATATATTTGCATACTTTCCTTGTAGCTTCAAGTCCAGTCCTGTTATAATATTTTCTATAGTCAAATCAAGAGTAAATAGAGTTGCTTTTAAGTTTAGTTTCCTTAAAAAGCCTTATACTCTACAAGCATTTACAAATTACAGACAAAGAATAGGAGCTAAATATGGACAGACAATTAAACTTAAATAGAATTTGTGACCTTTTAAAGTACCATTACCCCATGCCCATTGATAGTATTGAGCCAGCTCCCAGGAGGCCAGGCAGGCAGTTATTGGAGCTAGGAGTCAAAGATCTACCTTTTATCTGACCCATAGTGATTATCCAAACAATATTATGGTAGATAAAAATGGCAAACAGTATATCATAGACTTTGATGAGTCCTTGTACGGTCCTCTAGAGCGGGATGGCTGGATGACCATTGTAAAAGAAAATGAAGAAAGCCGCATTTGGGATCAAGTCATGCGGCATCACTTTGAAGACTATTCTATTAACCATTACTATATTAGGTTTTTTGTCTATGACCGTTTTATGATAGATTTAAGGGACTTTTTAAAGGACCTATCAGGCAATCCCGATGAGGCCTATAGGAAAAAGGTATTAGTCTCCTTAAAGGACTACCTTTTAGACCAGCTGTACCCTGTCCTCTTGCGCTATCGGCAGATGGACCTATAGGCTATCCTATCACCTGGTCCTCCTGGCCTAAATAGTCAACTACCAGTCCCTGGCCATTGGGATCTAGGTCTATAAAGGAGTCTGCTCCAGCCTGCCTTAGGGCCTCCTTGGTCCTCTCAGGCTCTAAAGACAGGGCTATAATAGTTCCACCACCACCTGCACCTGCTAGTTTTGCAGCTAGTGCACCATTTTCCCTAGCTAGCCTTATCATATGGTTGTTTACAGGTCCTGAGTCTGTTAGCCCATCCTGTATTTCATGGTTTTTGTTCATCAGGTAGGCTAGCTGGTCCCAGTCTCCCTTTATCAGGGCCTTTTTCCCCTCTCTAGCCAGATGAGCAATATCCCTATAAGCATTTACTACGGTCTCCTCCCCCTCCAGCCACCTGTCCCTTAAGGGCTTGTGAAAGCTACCTGAATGGTGCTTTACACCCGTATGGGCAACTACAAAGGGCAAGGTCTTTACATAAGATGAGAGAGGCTCAACTACAGCGTAAAGCTCACTATCAAGGTCCTTGTAGTATTCCTTGCCTCGAAAATCCAGATAATTAAGACCGCCAAAGCTTGTCATATATGCATCCTGATAACCACAATGGGTCTTCATATAGTTTAGCTCTATTGACCGGTTTACTTCAGCAAGCTCGTACCTATTGTAGCTAATTCCTGCATAGGCGCTAACTGCAGCCAGGATACAGGATAAAAGGGCTGTTGAGCCTGCAAGCCCAGCCTGAACAGGTATATCAGTTGAACTTTTAATCTTGCCCTTCATATCATAGAGCTTGAAATAACGTAGTACTGACCTTACCAAATCAAAATAGTCACCTTGATTGTCAAAGTCATTTTCCCACTTAAGGACTACTTTCCCCATATCATTTTCTATAATTAGGTCATCTGCCCTTTCAATTGTTACATATGCCCTGTTTTTTGTAGAGCAGGCTATCATCGAACCCCCATAGCCATCTGTCGGGTTTCCGATAATACCAGCCCTGCCTGGTGCTGATACCTTTATCATTTTTTAAACCTCCTATAGGCCTAGCTTTTGTATAATATACTGCTTTAGCTGATAGCCATACCTTTCATCCTCTAGAGCAAAATCAAGAAAGGCCTCATAGTATGACTGGAAATTGCCAATGTCATATCGTTTTTCCCTATCGCTTAGGCTAACTGCATAGCCCTTGCCACCCTCTTTTAAAAGGAGGCCTATACTATCAGTTAGCTGAATCTCTCCACCTTTGCCAGGACTTGTCCTATCTATAGCATCAAATATCCTGCTAGGCATGATATACCTTGCAGCAACAGCCTGGGTGGAGGGAGCTGTTTGCATACTTGGTTTTTCTACCAAGGCCTTGATCTGGCTAATACCCCCCTTTGATTCGGCTACAGGCTCTACAATACCATACCTGTGGACTGATTCTAAGGGTACCTCTCGGGTGGCTATTACAAAAGACTCCTGGTCCTTTTCAAATTGGTCTAGCATCCTTCTAAGGAGTATTTTGTTTTCCTTTGAATGGATAATAGAGTCACCTAAGGCAATTATAAAGGGGTCATTGCCTACAAAGTCCTTGGCGCACCTGACTGCATGTCCTAGGCCAGCTGGGTATGACTGCCTGGTATAGTAAAAGCTTATATCCATATCCTCATACTTTAGCTCTTCTAGTAGGTCCTTTTGCCCGCTCATAGATAGCATTTTGCTCAGTTCATTATCCTTGTCAAAATGGTCCTCTATGGCCCTTTTCTTGTGGCCCGTTATAAAGAGGACCTGCTCTACACCAACACTAGCCAGCTCCTCTACAATGTATTGTATACAGGGCTTGCGTCCTAGGGGCAACATTTCCTTTGGCTGGGTCTTTGTAAGGGGTAGCATCCTAGTCCCCATACCAGCCGCTGGTATAACTGCTTTTTTGACCATAAACTCCAACCTCCTAAATCTGCATTTCCTGACCCTTGTAGTCTATGAAAATCGATGAGCCCTGCCTGACCTCAGTTTTATTTGTAGCCAGTCTATAGATTCCTTCTGCTGCCTCCTCTGGATCTATCTCTGAATAGGGCCCTCCCATATCTGTCCTCATCCTGCCCGGATGAATTGCCAGGACCCTACAGGATGATGCAAGGGTTGTCTTGAGGATAAAGGCTATCTTGTTTTGGGCAGCCTTTGATACTGAGTAGGCTGCTAGGTTGGATCCCGAATTGGTTATGCTACCAGCCTCTGATGTTATTAAAAAGATCTGGCCAGAACCTGATTTATCTACTAAAGGAACCAGGTACTTTAAAGCTATCATAGTGCCGGTGGTATTAACCTCAAGGGTCCTCCTAAAATCATCTACACTAATGCCTAGTATGTCCTTGTCCCCATCCCCATCCACGATTATCCCTGCATTGTGGATTAAAAGGTCAATGGTAAAGTCCTCTTCCCTTAGCCTTTTTGCAGCCTCTTTTATGGACTCTTCATCTGTAACATCCATATGCATTAGCCTTATATCCTTATAGGTTTTTGATAGGCTATTTAGCCGCTCATTATTAATGTCCCTAACACCTGCCACAAGCCTGTGGCCTTCCTTTGCAAACCTATCAACTAGGCAAAAGCCAAGCCCTCTGCTGGCTCCTACTACTACAATATTCAAATGGACCTCTCCTTTATCTTGAATAATCTAATCCTAAAGCTAGCCAAACTCCTTTATTAGCCTAGCTCACTAAAGAGCCTGCCAGTCTACTAGACTAGAAAGGGGTATGGCCTACTCCTATTATAGGTATTAAAGGCCGATATAACAAGTTATCTTTATAGGACCTTTATGGTCCACAATAGACCTACACCTATACTATCTAAACAAGGGCTAGACCAATAATGGCAGTAAATCATACTAGATAAGAAGGCCTTCTTATGTTTTATTCTACTTAAGTAGGTTATAATCATCTATAGACACACTTAAAGCATGTTTTACCCATCAATAGTCCAAGGACTATTGAAAGATCAAAGGAGGAATGGAAATTGAAAAAGATTAGGCTAGGTACCAGCCCTTTAGAGGTGCCAACAATTGGAGTAGGCTGTATGCGGATTTATGACCTAGACAAGAAAAGAGCTGAGGACTTTTTAAAAACAGCAATCGACCACGGGGCCAACTTTTTCGACCATGCAGATATTTATGGCGGGGGTCGGTGTGAAGAAATCTTTTCAGACGCACTAGATATGAATGATGATATGAGGGAAAAGGTCATCCTTCAGTCAAAGTGCGGAATCCGCCAAGGGATGTTTGACTTTTCAAAGGACCATATATTAAAGTCCGTTGACGGGATTTTAAAGCGCTTAAGGACCGATTACCTAGATGTCTTGCTCCTACATAGGCCTGATGCCCTTGTAGAACCAGAGGAGGTAGCAGAGGCCTTTGATAGGCTAGAGGACTCTGGCAAGGTAAGGTATTTTGGGGTATCAAATCAAAAGCCCATGCAAATAGAGCTACTAAAAAAGTACCTAAAGCAACCCATAGTGGCTAACCAGCTCCAGCTTTCCATAACAAACGCCAACATGATATCAAATGGCATAAATGTGAATATGGAGGTTGACGCATCTATAGATAGGGATGGGTCTATCCTAGACTATTGTAGGCTAAAGGACATAACCATCCAGCCCTGGTCCCCCTTCCAGTATGGCTTTTTCGAGGGAGTATTTTTAGGAAATGACAAGTTTCCAGAACTAAATGCAAAGATAGACCAGATAGCAGACAAGTACGGTGTCTCAAATACTACGATAACAATTGCCTGGCTACTGCGCCACCCTGCAAAAATGCAGCCTATAACAGGAACTATGAACACTAGTAGGTTAATAGACTGTATAAAGGCCTCAGAAATAGAGCTAAGTAGACAGGAATGGTATGAAATCTATCTAGCTGCAGGAAATAAACTGCCATAAACATCACGCTTTACTCATGACAACCCAGTTTAATAATGGCCGGCAGTCCTTTAGACATAGATCATAAAAATCTATGACTGCCGGCGGTTTGTTAAACTAGTATACTATAAACATAAATAGTACTATATTTACTAGTCAGATACAGTTATCTCAATATGCTCACCTACTGACACCATCATATATATCCTACAATCCGGGTGGTGACTATAATACTATAGAATATAGTTTACTCGCTTATCTCGCTAAACAATTCTTCGAAATCAAGAAGAAAACTTTTGCTTTTTCTATGGTCTTTAAATTTAAGTATTGCGCCATTATCAATCCATTCAATCTCATAGTTTTCATCTTCTAACCCATGCTTAATTGGACCTATTTTTGTTGAAAAATAGTACTTTTCAGGCCTATCTGAATTTTCTTCTTTAATGTATATATCTAGATTATAGGTTCTAAAAGTATTTGATGAAAACGCATAGTAATATACATCTATGACTGAGACAACTTTAACTGCGTAATTACCATCAGATGACTGCAAATTTAACCATTCTTTAGTTATTGTTTCATAGGAACCCAATAAATCATTTATTTTTATAATAACTATCGTCCCAAGTAAGAAAAAACATAACAAAGTAAGTACTATACAAATAATTATACGGACTTTTATTTCAATCACCCCTCAGTATCTACTAAATTCCATATATAGTCTGTAAATGCATCTCTTGCTGCTTTCGATTGAACTTCTGTGACCTCTACTTCCCCTAGATATTTTTTAAATAACAGATGTCTAATGCCCATATATTTATCTTTTGTGTAATTATGAACTAGCTTGCTGAATGAATCTTTACTTCTCCCATCCATAAATGATGTAAATCTATTTTTGTATCCCACCTCATAATAATGCAGCATCTCTTCTCCTATTAAATATTAGTGGTCTCGGATCAACATCATCAGTATAGCCATCCCCATCTGTGTCTACATCCGTAGGGTCTGAAATAATAGGCAATATCTTTGTCTTGTTTAGAATATAGTCCAAATATACCTCAAAAATACTTGTGGGCATTCCCGGTACCCATTAGCCAGATTTAAAGCGCTCTAGCCCATCTTCTGCATATGTCTTGTCACCAAATTCTAAACAATCGGATATTGTTGGTAGCAGAATGGTCCCGTCAGCTTCCCAGTCGATTTTATCAGTGTCCACCTCCTGAC